>Ga0070732_10000296_pt1 | contig 34814 bp, 29 predicted proteins | sample Coa_R1_5_FD_66449 | JGI IMG/M metagenome (GOLD analysis project Ga0070732, IMG submission 66449) | Surface soil microbial communities from Centralia Pennsylvania, which are recovering from an underground coalmine fire - Coalmine... | ecosystem: Environmental > Terrestrial > Soil > Unclassified ... | reverse complement strand
CATCCGCACGTCGACGACAGTGAATGTTTGGCGATGGACGATCCGGAGCTGCTGAAATATCCGGTCTCCTACATGACCGAAGCCAGCTTCTGGGCGACGAACGACAAGGAAGCGAGTGCGCTCGGCGAGTACCTCAAGAAGGGCGGCTTCCTCATTGCCGACGATTTTCGCGACGACTTCCGTCGCGGGAGCGGGGGCTGGGCCAACTTCGACGCGAACATCCAGCGGGCGATTCCCGGGGCGCGCTTCGTCGATTTGACGCCGGAGGATCCGATCTTCCACTCGTTCTTCGAAATCAACACCTTCGACACGATTCCCCAGGACTACGATCAGGGCCGCCCGATCTTCCGCGGGCTGTACGAGGACAACGACCCCAAGAAGCGCATGCTCATCATGGCGAACTTCAACACCGACGTGTCGAACTGGTGGGAGTTCGCCGGGCAGGGGTACCACCTCGTCTCCGAGTCGAACGAGGCCTACAAGCTCGGCGTGAATTACTTGGTGTACGGGCTGACGCACTAAGAGAAGAAAGCAAGAGAAGCGAAGGCTGGAAGGCCGCCAGGCGCGACGCGGTCCTCCGACCCTCCCACGCTTCAGGCCTTTAACCCCTCAAGTCTCGACCCCCACGCCTTCAGGCCCTTTCCCGCCGCCTCCACGAGCGCCGACACGCCGATCTTCCCGACGTAGTTCCCGTGCAGCGTCAGCCACGGCGGCAGCTCGGCGAGTCCCGCGGCGATGTCGAGGACGGCTGGCCCGTAGACCGGCAGGCGCTGCGGCCAGAGCGTCGGGTAACACGCGATCGGCAAGTCGGATCGGCCGGTGAGCATGCGTCGATCGGTCGAGAGCCTCGTCTCGACGTCGGCGCGGATCGCGTCGATCGCCGCTGGATCCGAATTGCCGTAAATCCAGGTCTCTGAACGATGCTCGCTGCGGCCCGCAAACATGTCTGAGTTGAACAGCACGCCGAGGGCCTCGATGCCGGCGCCACGCGGGAAGAGAATGCCGAATCCACGCGTGTCGGAGGGATGCGGCGCATAAAACGCCGTGACCGACAGCAGGTGGGTCATGCCGACCCTCGAGAGCGCCGCGGCGAGATCCGGCGCATGGGGCGCGAGGAGTTGAGCCGCGGCCGGCGCCGACGTCGCGACGACGGTCGGGACCCCGGGTTGGAGCGCATCGACGCGCGCGTTGAATCGGACGGTCACGCCGCGAGCCGAAAGGGCCTTGAGGAGCCCATCGAAGAGTTCCTGCATGCCGTGCGGTGGAGTCGCGAGCTTGCCGCGCACGCGGCCGCCGCCGAAGATCGCACGCGCGGAGAGCACGTCGATCGGCGACGCATAGATGCCTTGGAGGGCGGGGGCGAGCAGCCATGTCGTGCCGGCCCGGCCGAGGACGCGCTCGCCCCAGGCCGCGACCGACTCCTCGCCGCGCGCGCCGGTGCCGCGCGTGACGAAGGCCGCGGCGCCGTGGCCGAAAAGCGAGGCCGTCTCGATCGGCCCGAGCGGCCAGCGGCGCGGCCGGCCGCCGCGAAGAATGAACCGGCGCTTGCTGCCGTCCCTGGCAAAGAGCGGCCGGACGCCGGCCGCGGCGAAGATCGCCGCGACGCGATCGGTCCACAAGAACCCGCGCGCCGACGCCTCGACGAGGCCCTCGGGCATCTGACGCGTTTCGATGAGGCCTCCCGCACGCGGGCCCGCCTCCTCGACGACCACCTGACGACCCCGCTCGGCGAGAAACCAGGCAGTCGCGAGGCCCGAGAGACCCGCGCCGATGACTCGGACCGGCGTCTGGCGCCAGGCGTCGGTCATACCGCCGTGGAGTACTTGGGGCCCGAGGGCTGCGCCGCCCGGAGGTGCGCGTCGAAGAACGCCGTCACGTTTCGGAGAAAGGCGCGGCCATGCATCGGCACGCGGAGTTCGTCGCCCGAAATCTCGCACAGGCCGTCCTGAAGAAGCGGCGCCAGAAAGGCCCGCGCATCGGCGACCTCGCTCGCGTCGTCCAACCGGACGCGGAAGGTCGTCATGATCGAAAGAATCTTCGCCCGCCGCCGCCGGTCGTCCTCGGAGAGCAGATGGCCCCGAAACGTCGGCAGCTCGTCCTTCGCGAGCCGACGCTCGTAGACCGTGATGATCTTCTCGTTCTGGTGGTAGCAGTCGGGCGTCTCGGAGATGGCGCTGACGCCCAGGCCGAGGAGCGTCGTCGTCCGTCGCTCCGTATACCCCTGAAAATTGCGATGCATCGTTTCACCCGCCGCGGCGCGGGCGAGACCGTCGGCCGGCAGTGCGAAGTGGTCGAGGCCGAGCTCGACGTAGCCGGCGTCGAGGAGCGGTTGCCGAATCGTTTCGTACAGAGCTCGTTTGTCGGCGCCCACGGGGATTTGGTCGTCCCGGAACTTGCGCTGCTGGGGCTTGATCCACGGCACGCGCGCGAAGCTGTAGACGGCCAGTCGATCCGGCCGAAGTGACAGCATCGCGTCAGCCGTTTGCCGCATCGACGCGACCGTTTGCCCCGGCAAGCCGTAGATCAGATCACAATTCACGGATTCGTAGCCGCTCGCCCGCGCGTGCCCGATGAGCTTGGCGGTGATGTCGAAGGGCTGAATCCGGTTCACCAGCTGCTGGACCTCGTCCTCGAAGTCCTGGACCCCGAGCGACAGCCGCGTGAAGCCGTGCCGCCGCAGCAGGTCGAGATGGGCGGGCGTCGTGACGCGCGGATCGGCCTCGACCGATCCCTCGAAGCCGTGGGCCTCCCGCTCGACTAGGTTGAAGGTTCCCGTGAGCAGCGTGTCGAGTTCCTCGGGCGTGAGGAACGTCGGTGTGCCGCCGCCGAAGTGCATCTGGCTGATGGGCCGGCGCGCGATCGCCGGCACGCGCGCGACGTAGAGGCCGAGTTCCTTCAGCACGAGATCGACGTAGGGACGCGCGCGGCCGTGATCCCTCGTGATCACCGTGTTGCAGCCGCAGAACGTGCACAGCGACTCGCAGAACGGCAAGTGGACGTAGAGCGACACCGACGCGTCCGCGCCGCCGAGCGCCCGCTCGAGCGACTGCAGCCAGTCGTCCGTCGTCGGCGTGGTCTTCCATTCCGGAACCGTGGGATAGCTCGTGTAGCGCGGCACCGGGACGTCGTATTTGGCGAAGAGGTCGGTCGTGTTCAGGTGCGTCATGCGAAGGCCTCACGAACGGCGGAGACGAACCGGCTGACGTGCGCTTCCGGCGTGCCCGGAAGAACCCCGTGGCCGAGTCCGCAAATCCAGCCGCGTCGCGTGTCGGGTGAAAGCGGACTGAGCGTCGCGAGATAGCGATCGAGCGCCGCGAGGAAATCCGGCCTCGGTGCAGAGAGCGACGCGGGATCGAAATTGCCTTGCACGAACCGTCTCGGTCGAGGTGCGGCCAGGGTCGTCGCCAGGGGCCAGCGCATGTCGACGCCGATGCCGGCCCAGACGCCCGCAAGCGCTGCGAAGTGGTCTTTGTCCGCGCCCTTCGCGTAGTAGCCGAGCCGGCCCGGAAACGCGGCCGCTAACGCATCGAGGTCTGACGCGGTCTCCGACGCGAAGTCCGCCGCCGCGAGCTCGCCCGCGGCGGTGTCGAAAACCATCACGATGTCGGCGCCTCCCTGGAACTGGAGCCGGATGTTCTCGATGAGAAGCGGGACCATTCGATCGGCAAACGCGCGGTAGAGCGCCGGTGAATCCTTGGCGCGCGCGAGCCGCCCGGCGTGCGTGCCCTCGACGGCGTAGACGAAGAGCGTCCACGGGCCGCCGACAAAACCGATGAGCGCCTTGTCCGGTGCCAGTCGTTCCCGGGTCTCGCGGATCGCGTCCCGCTGAAACGTCAGGCGCGCGAGGGCGTCGTCCTGCGACCGGAATCGACGGATGCGCTCGTCGTCGAGTGACCCGTCGAGTCTCGGCGGGCCGTCGGCGTAGCTCAGCCCGAAGCCGAGGGCCTCGAGGGGGAAGAGGAGGTCGCTGAAGAGAATGGCCGCGTCGAAGTCGAACGCGTCGACGGGTCCCATCGCCACTTCGGCCGACAGATGCGGGTCTCGGCACAGGGCCTCGAAGCTGTGTTTCGCGCGCAGGACCTGGTACGGCCGGTGGTACCGGCCGGCCTGGCGCATCAGCCAGATCGGCGGCACGGCGATCGCGTCGCCCCGCACCGCGCGCAGGAATCGACCCTCGCCGCTCATGACGGATCACCGCCCGCCCATTGATAGCCGATGCCTCGGACCGACCGAATCAATCGTCCCTCATCGTCTTTCAAGGCCTGTCGGATCCGCACGATCGCGTTGTCGACCGTGCGCGGCGTCGGGAAGCGCTCCTCACCCCACACGCGGTCGAGGATGACGGACCGATCGACGGCCCGGGGGGCCGCGTCGACGAGCAGCTTCAACACGCGACTGTCGCGGGCCTGGAGTTGCGTGCGGATGCCCTCCGTCGTCTCGACGGTCATCGCATCGAGATCAATCGTGACGTCGCCGCACCGGAAGACCCGGCGAGGCCGGTGGCGCGCGAGGACATGTCGCACGCGGATCAAGAACTCCCTCAAGTGAAACGGCTTCGGCAGATATTCGTCCGCGCCGATCTCGAAGCCCTCGAGCCGCGCCTCGGCGGAGTTCTGCGCGGTCATGAACATGACCGGCACCGTCGACGTCTGCTTGATGTGTCGCGCGAGCCCGAAGCCGGATCCGTCGGGCAGCTTGACGTCGACAATGGCCAGGTCCCACGTGCTGGCGCCGAGGCATCGTTCGGCGTCAGCGATGGTTTGCGCCCATTCGACGTCGAGGCTGTCCCGCACCAGGCGCTCGGCAAGCGTCCGGCCGAGCGACGGGTCGTCTTCGACCAGGAGGACGCGCGGCATCAATCGACCCTCGGCAACATCACTCGGCTCGGGGAAGATCCAGCACGGCGGTGAAGCCGGCGCCAGGGACGGCCGCGAATGCCAGATCGCCCTTCATCCGTCGGACGAGCCGGCGCGAGACGAAGAGTCCGACGCCGGTCCCGCTCATGGGCGTCGGCCGCGTGAAGGGCTGACCGAGCGTCCCGAGGACCTCGGGCGAAGCGCCGCGGCCGTCGTCTCTGGCGGTGATCGACACACGACCGACCGCCCGCGCCTCGACGGTCACGGTCATCGTCCGCGCATGTCCATGGGTCACCGCGTTCTGCAGGAGGTTCCGGACGACGCTCTCGAGCGCGCGGCTGTCGACGAGCGCATGGGCGTCGCCCTCGATCCGCACCGTGAGTTCCGGCCAATCGCGGCTGACGCGCGTGATGAACGCGCCAAGATCGACGGGCTCGAGGTAGAGGCCGCCGTCGGGCTCGGCGAAATAGAGCGAGTTCTCGAGTTGCAATTGAAGACGAAGGGCGTCCTTCATCAGACGATCGAGATTCGCGTTGTCCTGAACCTCCGGCAAGTCCTCCCGCAGACTCTCGGCCTGAAGCTGAAGGCTGGCGAGCGAGGTCTTCAGGTCGTGCGTGAACGCCATGAAGAACGCTTCGATCTCGCGACGGCGCAGGTGCTCGCGGCGCACGCTCAAGAGCAATCCGATGCCCCCCGCGAGGAGCAGCGCGATGAACGTCCCCCCCTCCCAGGCGAGCATCTGCCGCACGTGCGCCAGTTCCATCGTCTGCGGCCCGCCGATTGCATCGATTCGGTCGGCCTGCTTCAACCCGAGCACCAGCCACCAGGACGCCAGCGAGACCGTCAGGACGATCCAGATGGCCGTGCCGGCGTAGTGGAAGCCGCGGCCGAGGGGGCGCCGCCTCACGCCGCTCCTGCCTCTTCAGCCGCTGCGGCGAGCGCGCCGAGCGCGTGCGCGAGGATCTCGTCGTCGTGCGCCAGCGAAAGGAAGCACACTTCGAAGGCCGCCGGCGGCAGATAGACGCCGCGCCGCAGGGCGGCATGGAAGAAACGCGCGTACCACGCCGCTTGTGTGTCGGGAATGGTCGACACGCGACGAACCGGCCGGTCGGACGCCACACGCAGCCAGAAGATCGACGCGCGCTGCACGATCTCGACGGGCGCGCCGATGCGCGCGAGGCTCACGCCCAGGGCGCCCGTGAACGTCTCCGTCCGCTCCTCGAGCGTGCGCCACCCGTCGACCCTCGTCATCTTGGCGAGCGTCGCGAGGCCGGCGCGCATGCCGACTGGGTTCGCGCTGAGCGTGCCCGCTTGATACACGGGTCCAACGGGCGCGACCAGGTCGAGGAGGTCCGCGCGGCCGCCATAGGCGGCGACGGGGAAGCCGCCCCCGATGACCTTGCCGTAGCAGACCAGATCCGGACGCAGGCCCGTGGCCTCGGCCATCCCGCCCACGCCGACTCGAAACCCGCTGATGACCTCGTCGAGGATGAGAAGCGCTCCGGCGTGCCGGCACCGGTCGGCGAGGCCCAGCAGCCACTCCCGCCGCTGAGGCAGCAGTCCATAGTTGGCTGGGAGCGGCTCGACGATGACCGCGGAGAGGTGACGGCCCTCGGCGGCGAACAGCGCGTCGAGCGCCTCGTCGTCGTCGAGCGGCACGACGAGCGTGTCGGCGGAGGTGCCGGGCGTGACGCCGGCGCTCGACGCCGCGGTCGCGCCGGCCAGGCCGCTCCCGGCGCGCACGAGCATCGCGTCGGTGTGGCCGTGGTAGCAGCCCTCGAACTTCAGGATGCGAGAACGATGGGTCGCGGCGCGCGCGATGCGCAGCGCCGTCATCACGGCCTCGGTGCCCGACGAGACGAAGCGCAGACGCTCGACCCAGGGCAGGCGCGACGTAATCCACTCGGCCAAATCAAGGGAGTACGGCTCGCACGTGCCGAACGACCAGCCGTCGTCCACCGCGGTATGAACCGCGGTCGTAACATCGGGATCGGCGTGGCCGAGGATGAGAGGGCCGAACGCCTGACAGAAGTCGATGTAGGTGCGGCCGTCGATGTCGATGAGCCGGGCGCCCTCGCCCCGCACGAAGAACACGGGCGACCCGCCGACGCTCCGAAAGGCGCGAACGGGACTGTGCACGCCGCCAGGCGTCACCCGGAGCGCCCGCTCGAACAATGCGGCCGACTGACTCATCACTTATATCGTTCCTCCCAGCCTTCCAGCCTCGTCACAGTCCTATCGCGGAAGCCCTCCGCGCGCCGTACGTAATCACATACGCAGCGCCCGCCCGACGAAAGACGTGCCACGTTTCGACGAGCGCGGCGTCGAGGTTCGAGAGAAGGCCCTGCGCCGACAGCGCCAACAGGCCCGCGTACTCGCCGCTCACTTGATAGGCACCGACGCCCTTGCCCGTTGCCTTGGCAATAGGCGCGATGAGATCAATCGACGTCATGCCGGGCTTGACCATCAACAGATCGGCGCCCTCGTTGGCACAGCGCACACTCGACGCAATGGCATCGCGCCGCGATCGCACGTCGAGCTGGTAGTGGCGGCGGTCGCCGAACTGTGGCGCTGAGTCTGCGGCCCCGCGAAACGGCCCGTAGAACTGGCTCGCGAACTTCGTGCTGTAGCTCATCACCGGCACGCGCCCATGGCCCGTAGCGTCGAGCGTCGCCCGAATGGCGCCGGTTCGGCCGTCCATCATGTCGCTGGGACTCACGCCGTCGGCGCCGGCATCGGCGGCGGCTCTGGCCATCATCGACAGGGCGCCGAGCGTCCCCGGAAGATCGATTCCGCCATTCCGGTCGAGCAACGCGCAGTGGCCGTGGTCCGTAGATGAGCACAGACAAATGTCGACCCACAGCGTCACGCGGTCGCCGAATGGCTTCTTGATGGCCTCGACGGCTCGTCGCACGTGGTCGAAGTCGACGGACACCGCCGCCTTGACCGACGGCACGGCAAAGAGCAGGAAGTGCCGGACGCCCGCGTCGAGATCCCGCAGCACGACGTCGTGCGTCGCCCCGGCGCTGAGGCGCGCGTTGTCGCCGAGGCCGGGAATCAACTCCGATCCGTTCATGTCGTCGACGACGAAGAGGGGCTGGACGAGATTCGCAACGGAGAACGTCGTTTCGGCGACCAGGTCGCGCATCGCCTGCGATTGCCGGAGGCGAAGCAGCGACCATCCCGAACCGAGTCGACGGTCGACTTGTTTCGCTTCGCCCGGCACGGTCTCGATACCGGCCCCGAGCGTGTCGATGAAGTCTTCGAGATCGCTCATGCCGTCACCTCGCGATGCCACGCGTCGTAGTCGAGCGACACGCGCGCCCGTCCGCGCGGGCCGAGCGCGGTCTCGATCGCCTGCCACGTCCGTCCGGGGCCGCTCGAATGCCACCCGTCTCGGATCGACGGCCATTGGTCGATCGCCTGCCGAAACGAAGTGCCGCTCGTCCAGAAAAAGTGCGTCCGCGTCGGCAGGTCGTCGGGCAGCCGTTCGGCGACGACGTACGTCGCCAGCGCATTCGCGGCGTCCACACCCTCGTGCGTGAGCCGATGCCACTCCACGCGTCGTCCGGCCAATTGGTCAACGCCCGGATCCTCGCCATCACCGAGCCCTTCGGCCGACCCCTGGACCCAGAGGCCGCGTGCCGCGAGCTTGCGCCACGTGGCGCCGCCGGCCACCCAGACCATCCGGTCAGGCGAAACCGTCCAGGCACGCGGCAGCGCCTCGGCCCTGGCCACCCAGAAGCCCCGATCATCGTCTGGCTGGACGACGTCGAGCAAGCGGCGCTCGCCGTGGCCGCGTTCGTCCGGCCGGGGCCAGACGAGCGCAGCATCCGCTCGCGGGAACGGATCCCCGGCGTCGGCGAGGGTCCACTCCTCCGCGCGGCCGCCCCGTGATGTGTTGGCGCGGACGCTGACGATGCGTCCGTAGCGGCGGGGCAGCACGGTGGCGCCCAGGGCCTCGTGGCAGCCGCCGCCGTGCGCCGCCAGCACGTCTCGCTCTGTCGTGACGGCGAGCCACGTCGGCTCGTGCGAGATGGCGCGGAGCGCGTCCCGCACCGCGTGGTTCGCGGCCGCCACTTCGACGGCAATCGCGCCTTGCGCGGGCGCTCCAGGCACTTCGCGCGCCGGCAGCACCATCCACCGCGCCTCGGCGAGTGCCGCCCGGACCGTGCGTCCCGCCTCCTCGAACGGCGCGCCAAATCCGAGCAGACGATCGATCGCCGCCTTGGCGACGACGAGCGCGTCCCCGCGGCCCTCGACGAGGCGATGGAGGCGCGTCGCGATGTTGCCGCGGACGGGCCGAAACTCCAGATTCGCTACGGGCCAGGAGAGGAGCGGCGGCAGGGTGGTCCGCAGCAGCCATTCGCGGCGCGGCGACGACGAGAGCACGCGCAGTGTGGAGGGGCGGGCCTCGACCATGGACCGGCGGACGAGAAGCAGATCGCGTGGGTCAGCGCGCGCGATCGTGGCCGCAATCACGGTCTCCGGCCGGCTTTCGAGCGGCAGGTCCTTCCACGAATGGACCACGAGATCCACCCCGCCCGAGACCAGTTGGTCCGAGAGGTCGGAGGTAAAGACGCCCTTCGTCGGCAGCGCAGCGAGGGGCGTCGCGTCGTCTCGATCGCCGGTCGAGGTGCGAGTGACGTAGGTGACCGCGGCGCCGGGCACCGCGGCCTCGATGGCGCGGCCCACGAGCATGGCCTGAAGACGGGCGAGATCGCTCGCGCGGCTGAGGATCGTCAGGCGCACAGGTCGTCCCAGCCGAACGGCCGCAGCTCGTCGCGCAGCTCGTACTGCCGGGTACGCCAGGCAATGTCCTTGCGGGCCGCATCGATGCGGAGCAGGGCAGAGGCTTGCTGATCGTGCATCCGCGCGAAGAGGTCCTGAAGCCCGATGACCGTGCAGCCCACCGCGAGCGCCCGGTCACCGACGTCCGCGCGCAGGTCGATGACGCGGCGCACGTTCGGGTACCGCGTGGCGACCGCCTCGATCACATCGGCGGAGACGGGCGCCGCGACGATGATCGCAGTCGCCGCCTCCACGACAGGCTCGCCGTCGATGGCATCGAGTCGTCGGTAGATAGCGCCCGGAACCACGGCGACGTCGTTCGCGTCGGCGCGGCCCCACTGATCGACCGACCGGCCGTCGTCGGCGAGAAACGGCAGGACTTCGGCGGCCAGCTTGCCGGTGCCGATCACGACGGCATGCGGCACATCGTCGAGATCGCGGCGCACGGCGCTGCCGTACGATCGCGAGCCGAGGCCCTGCAGGTGCTTCGTGCGGACGTCGCGCGCGTCGGTCAGCAGGCGCTGGCCGATGCGCTTGATCCAGGCGTGATCCTCATCGATTGATCCCAGAAAAGCTTTGAACTGACCGAGGACCTGCGTCTCGCCGAGCATCGGCGATTGGAGCCCGCAGAGGATCTCGAGGAGCAGTTGGTAGGCCGCGCCCTCTTCGAGTCGCTGGCCAGCCGCCGACCGGCGGGTGTGAGCTGCCGTCGCGTCGACAAACGCGACCTCGCGCAAGCAGGTGCGCCAGACGGCTTCGCGGCCCGACAAGGGGGCAACGCCCGGCTCCCGGTGAAGAATGGCCAAAGCCACGCCCTGATCGTATTCAGGCCCCTGGGCCGAGTGTCACGGTTTTGTCGGAGGCCTTCCAGCCTCCAGGCTTCCGGCCTCCCTGGCTTCCAGCCTTCCAGCCTTCCAAGCTTGATACGCTTTGATCCGCCGCGCACGGTGGCGGTCCACTATGCCGACCTCTCGGGCAGGGGTAATCCTGCTGCAACTGGGCACGCCCGACGCGCCCACCGCAAAGGCGGTTCGCCGGTACCTCCGAGAATTCTTGTCGGATCGCCGCGTCGTGGACCTGCGCCGCGCGACGTGGCTGCCCATTCTCTACTTGGCCGTGCTGCCAATCCGGCCGTTTCGGTCGGCGGCCTTGTATCGGAAGGTCTGGACCTCGGACGGGTCGCCGCTCGCCGTGATTTCGGAGGCTCAGGCCCGCGCGCTCGGGCGGGAGCTCACGGCGCTGGCGGGCGGCCACGTGCCGGTGGTCGTGGGCATGCGGTACGGGCAGCCGTCGGTCCGATCGGCGGTCGAGCACCTGCTGGCCGCCGGCGTCGACCGAATCCTGGCGTTCCCGATGTTTCCGCAGTACGCCGGCGCGACGACCGGTTCGAGTCTCGAACGACTGTTCGATGAGGTGCGGGGACTCCGGGTCGTGCCGTCCATTCGCGTCGTGCCGCCGTACTACAAGTCGTCCGAGTACGTCGGCGCCGTCGCGACCGTCGCGCGGGAGGCCCTCGGCGCGAGGGCGGACCAGTTCGATCGCCTGCTGCTGAGTTTTCACGGTCTTCCGAAGCGGTACGCCGACGAGGGCGATCCGTACGCCGCCCACTGCGAAGCGACGGCGTTGGCATTGCGCCGCGCGCTGCCGGAATGGGCGTCGAAGATCGAAGTGGTCTTTCAGTCGCGGTTCGGCCGTGAGGAATGGCTGCAGCCCTACACGGACATCACGCTCCGCGACCTCGGCAAGCGCGGCGAACGGGTCGCGGTCATGTCGCCGGGTTTCACGGCGGACTGCCTCGAGACGCTCGAGGAAATCGGCATCCGCGGCGAAGAGCAATTCCGCAAGGCCGGCGGGCGCACCTACGCCCGAATACCGTGCGTTAACGACCACCCGTCGTGGATCACGGCCATGGGCGCTATAGCGAGCCGCGAGCTCATAGGCTGGATCTAGTCTTACCTCCCAGCCTCCCAGCCTTCGTAGTTCTTTTTTCTTCTCTTTCCAAACCTTCCCGTCTTCGGCGCCGTCTGATGAAGCGTTGGTCGAGTTCGGCCGCACGTGCGCCTGCGGGCTGGTAGACTCGGTAACTGGAACCCCTTGCGACGTTTTCTCCTAACGGCGTCGGCTGCCGGCGTGGCCGTATGGCTGGCCGTCTGGTTGGCGGGACCTGGGCGCCGTGCCTCTCCGGGTGCCGGGCCAACCCTGGCCGCATCCTCGCCTTCAGGCCCTCCAGCCCTGCAGCCTTCTAGCCTCCAGGTCACACAGCCGGCCGTCTTGAGGCTCTCCGGGACCATGGAAGCGGTCCGCTCGACCACCGTCATGGTCCCGCGGCTCGCGGGTCAGACCGCCAATGCGCTGGTCGTCACCCGCATGGCTGTGCCCGGGTCGACCGTCGTGCCCGGCGACCTGCTCATTGAGTTCGATCCGCAGGACCAACTGCGAAGCGCGATGGACCGTCGCGCCGAAGTCGTGGATTTCGAGGGCCAGATCCACAAGAAGAACGCCGACCTGGCGATTCAGCACGCGGCCGATGAGACCGCGGTCAAGACGGCCGAAGACGATCTCGAGCGGGCGAAGCTGGATCTGCTGAAAGCGGACTTCATCTCGCCGGTCGAGGGCGAGAAGAATCAGCTGACCTTTGATCAGGACACCGCCAAGGCCGCGCAGCTCAAAGAGGTCGAAAAGTTGCACGACAAAGCAGGCGCGGCTGACGTCAAGGTGCTGGAGATTCAGCGCGACCGGTCCGCCCAGGCGCTCGCACACGCCGAAGAGAACGCCAAACATATGAGCGTCTACGCGGAGTTCGGCGGCGTGGTCGTCATCAAGACGACGTGGAAAGGCAACACCTTGGCGGAGATCCAGGTGGGCGATAACGTGCGCCCGGGGATGCCCGTCCTCTCCATAGTCGATCCGTCGATGATGCAGGTCCGGGCCCGCGTGAACCAGGCGGATCTGGAATCCGTGCGGCTTGGCCAGGCCGCGAAGATTCGCCTCGACGCGTATCCCGACCTCGTGTTCGATGGCCGAGTCGAGCTGCTCGCCCCGCTCGGTGTCACGAGCGGCATGACCCCGTCCGTCCACAACTTCACGGTCATCGTATCGGTGCACGGGACGCACCCGCGGCTGATGCCGGATCTGACGGCGTCGGTCGATCTCGCGCCTGGGAAAGCCCAGTAGGATGGCCCCCCGCCGCCTGCGGCGTTCCGGATCCATCGCGGCGGGGCTCGTGCTCGTCGGAATTGCGGTCGCGGCCGGCGTCATGATTCGACGCCAGGCTTCGGCGCCTGACATCGCGACGGCGACCGTGACGCGAGGGGAGTTCGTCGACACTCTGGAGATTCGGGGCGCGGTGCGTCCCGTCCGGTCCGTGGTCGTGACGGCGCCCATGCAGGCTGGCGATCTGCAGATTTTGAAAATCGCCGCGAACGGCTCGATGGTCAAGGCCGGCGACACCGTCGTCCAATTCGATGCGACGACGCTGCAGCACACCGTTCAGGACAAGCAGTCGGAACTCAGCCAGGCGGAGGAGGGGCTGAAGCAAGCGAAGGCGGCGGCCTTGATCACGACCAACCAGGATCAGACCAACGTCGAGCACTCGACCTACGACGTGAGCCGCGCGAAGCTCGGTGTGGTCGACGAGGACTTCGTCGCGAAAGTCGACTCCGAGAAGGCCCGGCTGGCGCTGGCGGATGCCGAGCAGAAGCAGCACGAGGCCGAGGTCAAGGGCACGTCGAATCAGCAGGCGAGCGAGACGGGCTTCACGGCGCAAGAGAGCAAGATTGCCAAGGTCAGGATGGACCTCGAACAGGCCCAGCGCGCGCTCGCCGCGCTCGAGGTGAAGGCGCCGACCGACGGCCTCGTGAGCATCATGACGAACTGGCAGACCAGCTCGCCGATGGGCGCGCAGCAGGAGTTTCGCGCGGGGGACCACGTCTGGGCGGGCGCGCAGATTCTCGAGCTGCCCGACCTGTCGTCCGTCCATCTGGCGGCCCGGCTCGAAGAGTCGGACCGCGGCCGGCTGCAGCTCGGACAGACCGCGACCATTCGCCTGGACGCCGTTCCCGATCACGACTATCAGGCCTCCGTCACCGATCTATCGGTGCTCGCGCGAGTGGATTTCTCGAGTTGGCCGCCGCAGAAGAACTTCGACATGTCGCTGACCTTCGCGGATGCCGATGCAAAGCTGCGGCCCGGTATGAACGGCGTGGCCCGCGTGGCCGTCGGCCGGATGCCGAACATGCTCCTCGTGCCGGCCGAAGCGGTCTTTCTGGTCGACGGGCGGCCCGTCGTCTATCGGCTCGCAGGCCGCGCCCTCGTGGCCGTGCCCGTCGAGGTCGCCAAACGCAACAAGGAGCAGGCCGCGATCGTGAAGGGCCTCCGGGAGGGCGATCGCATCGCGCTCACGAAGCCGCCGACCGACGCTGGAGGCGCGTCCCGATGATCGGCCGGCGCGCGAGTCTCTGGCTTGTGGGCGGCCTGCTCGCGATCGGTGTGGCCGCGGGCGCAACGGTCGCCGTGCGCGGGTCGGCCGCGGCTGCTCTCGCCACGGACAACTCGTCGGTGCCGACCACGCGCGTCGTCCGCGGAGCCCTCGAGCTGAGCGTGCACGGCAAAGGCGATCTGCGCGCCTCGAAGTTTGCCAGCTTGCAGGCCCCGCCGATGAGCGGGACGCTCCGCCTCTTGACCATCGTCGAGACGGGCGTGCACGTCAAGCCAGGCGACGTCATCATGACGTTCGATCCGACCGAGCTGCAGTATCAGCTCGAACAGGCCGAGTCGCAGTTGGCCGAGGCGGAGCAGAACATTCTCAAGTTCGAAGCGGACCGGGACGCGCAGGCGGCGCAGGACAAGTTCGACCTGCTGCAGGCGGGATTCGACCTCCGCCGCGCGGAGCTCGACGCGAGACCGGACAAAGACCTCATCTCGGAGCGGGACTACGAGGCGCACCAGATCACGCTCGAGGAAGCCGGGAAGAAGCTGGCGAAGCTGAAGGGCAGTAGCTCCTCGCGCGCCGAGACGGACCGTGCCGCTCTCGCGGTCGCCCAGGAGAAGCGTGCGGAAGCCAAGATGACCGCCGACCGCGCCCGGCTGAGTCTCGATCACCTGGTGATGAAGGCGCCGATTGAAGGGTTCGTCGTCATCCGGCAGAACCAGGACGCCAATAACGGCTTCTTCTATTCCGGGATGACCCTCCCTGAATATCACGCGGGCGACGTCGTCTTCCCCGGCCGGCCTGTGGCGGATGTATTCGACATCTCGACCATGGAGATCAGGGCCAAGGTCAACGAGCAACAGCGGAACAACCTTGCGACGGGCCAGACGGCGACGGTGGCCGCCGACGAATTGGCTGGCGTGCCCCTTACGGCGAAAATCACCCGGGTGTCGGGCCTGGCGCAGGAGGACTTCTGGAGCATGTCCGGGCCGTTGCGTGACTTCGACGTCACGCTGCAACTGGACCACGCCGACCCGCGACTGCGGCCCGGCACGTCGGTCCAGCTCGTCATGGCCGGAACCCGCATCGAGAATGTGTTGCACTTGCCCCGGCAGGCGATCTTCGAGAAGGCTGGGAAGCCCGTCGTCTATGTGCGCCGCGGAAACCGCTTCGAGGCGACCCCGGTGAAACCGACCCACCGGACGGAAACCCGCGTCGCGATCGAGGGTCTCGCCGAGGGCACGGAAGTCGCCCTCGTCAACCCAGATCTCGCCGCGAAGGCCGCGAAGACGGCCTCGCCAACGACCGGAGTCGGCAAGTGACGGAACCGCCGACGTCGCGGCGATCCGCGGGCCGCGGCCTCGCCATTTGGCCCGAGCTCGGTCATGGCCTGGACAACCTTCGGGCCCACAAGCTGCGGTCCGCGCTCACGATGCTGGGCATGATCTTCGGCGTGGCCGCCGTCATTGCGATGTTGTCGATCGGAGCCGGCGCGCAGCAGAAGATGATTGCGTTCATCGAACAATTGGGTGTCCGCAACATCATCGTCGAGGCGCGCGAATCGACCGACGATCAAACGCTGCAGAAAGTGCGGAAGATCTCGCCGGGCCTGACCTTCGCAGACCTGCGTGCGGTGCAGGCGAACCTGGCAGGGCTCGAGGCCGCGAGTGCCCGGAAGCGTCTCGTGCCGACCGAAGTGCGGCCGAAACCGCAGGGCGACATGCCGACGATGTTTGGCGTGGCGCCCGAGTACCAGACGATCGCCGGCCTGCGAACCATTCAAGGTCGGTTTTTCGACGCCCGGGACGAAGACGCCGCCGCGCCGGTCGCAGTGCTGGGGCAGGCGGCGGCCGCCTCCCTGTTCGGCATCGACGATCCCGTGGGACAGTTCGTGAAGATCAACCAGCAATGGTTCCGGGTCATTGGCGTGGCCGGCCCTCAATTGGTCGCCGAAAGCGATCTGGCCGGGCTGCCGGCCGTCGATCGGAACAACGTCATTTACGTCCCCCTGCGGTCCGCGCTGCTGCGCATCGAGGACTCGCAGAGCTACTACAAGGACGAGATCGACGCGATGTACCTCAACATGGCGCCGACGGCCAGCGTCACGACGGCGGGAGCGACGGTGCGGGGCCTGCTCGATACATCCCATCGAGGCGCCAGCGACTTCACGGTCGTCGTGCCGGCGGAGCTGCTCGCGCAGCAGGAGCGGACGAAGCAACTCTTTGAGTTCGTGATGGTGGCGATCGCCTCGATCTCACTGCTCGTCGGCGGCATCGGGATCATGAACATCATGCTGGCGAGCGTCATGGAACGCACGCGCGAGATTGGCGTCCGCCGGGCCGTCGGCGCGACCCGGCGCGACATCGTCCGTCAGTTCCTCATCGAGACGACGATCATCACTGTCTCGGGCGGCGTGGCGGGGACGGTTGTCGGCATCCTGCTCTCGGAACTCGTCGCCTACTTCGCCGGCTGGTCGACGGTCGTCACCGTGACGTCGGTCGTGCTGGCCTGTGCGGTCTCCGTGAGCGTCGGCATCGTCTTCGGCCTCTACCCGGCCGTCCGCGCCGCACGCTTGGATCCGGTCTACGCCCTTCACTACGAATGAACTGATCGAAGCCTCGCTTCGCACCTCCCGGCCTTCGCGTCTCGACTCCTTCCCGCCTTCAGGCGTAGATCGTCAAGAGTCGGTAATAATCTTCAGTAATCGTCCATGGTCCGCTCGTCGACCGTCAATCCGTCGAGCCATCAGCACGATCACGGCCACAGCCACGCGCCCGGGGATTTCACCACCGCGTTCGCCGTTGGCGTCGGGCTGAACCTCCTGCTCGTCGTCGCGCAGGTGGTGGGCGGCCTCGTGGCGCACTCCCTGGCGCTCGTGGCGGATGCCAGCCATAACTTCGCGGACGTCTTCGGCCTCCTGCTCGCGTGGTGGGCGAACTGGTTGCGGCGGACCAGGCCGACCGCGAGGCGCACGTATGGCCTCCGCGGAGCATCGATTCTGACGGCGGTCGCCAACGCGACGCTCCTGCTCGTCACGATGGGCGGCGTCGCCTGGGAGGCGCTCGTCCGCCTCCGAGCGCCGCAACCGGTGCACGGACTCCTGGTCATCGTCATCGCCGGCGCCGGCATCGTCGTCAATGCACTGAGCGCCGTGCCGTTCCTCAAGGGCCGGAAGGCGGATCTCAACATCCGCGCCGCGTTTCAACATCTGGCTGCCGACGCGGGCATTTCCGCAGGGGTGCTGGGCGCCGGCGCGATCATCTTTTTCACCGGGGCGCTCTGGGTCGATCCCGTTGCCAGCCTGTTGATTGTGGCCGCCGTCGTGTACGGGACGTCAGGGTTGTTGCGCGACTCCCTGAACATGGCCCTCCAGGCCGTGCCCCAGGGCATCGACCTGCGCGCGATTCACGATTACCTCGGCCATGTGCCCGGCATCGGGGCGGTCCACGACCTGCACGTCTGGGCCCTGAGCACGACTGAGAATGCGCTGACGGTGCACCTCGTCACGTCCGCACGGTCGGGAGATCGCGACGCGCTGCTCGACGCGGTCACCACGGGCCTGCGCGATCAGTTTGCGATCGGCCATGTGACCGTGCAGATCGAATCGCCGAAGTCGGAGGAGATGTTCTTCCGAGGCCGGTAGAGGAATTCCGGGACCGGCTCCCTGAGCCCCCACCGAACTGGAAATCGCTCGAGGTCCGGCGCTGGCGCCCCTCGCGCGGACCTGCGATAATACGAACAGCCCGTCCTGCCTGCTGGGTGTTCGCGTGAAGATTGTTCGCCCTCTCTTCGTGCTGCTGCTGATCGCCGGCGGCGCATTGTTTGTGTTCAAACGAGCGTCCGGCAAGACGGCGCCGCCCATCGACGTGGCCCAGGTCTCGCGCGGGGACATCCAGCTGACCGTCCAGGCCACGGGCACGCTGCAGGCGACCCGCACCGTGGACATCGGCACCCAGGTGTCGGGGACCGTCAAGCGGATGTACGTCGATTACAACTCGATCGTGAAGAAGGGCGATCTCATCGCAGAGATCGACCCGCAGTTGAGCGAGGCCGCCGTCGAGTCCGCCGAGGCCACGCTCGACCGCGCCAACATCGATCTCGGCGCGGCCAAGGAGACGCTCGAGACCGATACTCGCGTTCGAGACCGCGAGCGGGACTTGTTCGAACATGACCTCGCCACCGAGCAGAACCGCGAGGCCGGGGATTTGCAAGTCGCGGCGGACCAGGCGGTCGTCGACGAGGACAAGGCCGCGGTCGTCGTGGCCACGGCGGGCTTGGATCAGGCGAAGCTGACGCTCGCCTTCTGCACGATTCGATCGCCGATCGACGGCGTGGTCGTCTCGCGGAACGCGGATCAAGGCCAGACGGTCGCCGCGAGCCTCGCGGTGCCGTCGCTCTATGTCATTGCGACGGATATCAGCAACTTGCAGCTGTCGGGCCAGGTCGACGAAGCCGACATCGGGAAGCTGCACCCTGGACAGGATGTGACCTTCCAGGTCGACGCCTACCCACGCCAGACGTTTCACGGCACGATGACGCAGGTTCGGTTGAACGCGACCTCCACCAATAATGTCGTCACCTACCAGGCCATCATCGCCGTCAGGAATCCGGACCTTCGGCTGCTGCCCAGCATGACCGCCAAGCTGGAGATCCATGTGGCGCAGGCCACGAACGTCGTGCGCGTGCCGGCCGCCGCGCTACGCTTCCGGCCGACGCGCGACATCTTCGACGCGCTCGGCCAAACGCCAGTCCAGATTCCCTCGCTGTTCAACACCACGTTGCCGCGGACGTCGGTGCCGCCCCTGCCGCTGCCATCCAACATCGCGATCCCGACAAGGGACAGCGAGGGCAATCGGGTGATCGACACGAAGTACGCCGCCACGCCCCATCCGCGCGCGCGGGCCGACGCGTGGGTGCTCGACCAAGGCCGCTTGCGCGTCGTGCCCCTGATCGTGGGCATCTCGGACGGGACGTGGTCGGAGTTGCTCCAGGGCGCGCTCAACCCCGGCGACGAGCTCGTGACGATGGTCCGAGTCCCCAGCAAGCCGCGCCTGCCCGCGAGCCCGTTTGCACCGCCGGGTCGTGGGTACGGACGCTACGGTCGCTAGGGCCTCCCGGCCTCCCAGCCTTCCAAGCTTCCCGCCTTCCCGCCGTCATGATCCCATTACGCTAACCGGCGTCATTCGTACGTCAATTGACGTAATATGATCGAATGCCCGCGGAAAACCCCTTCGTCTACGGCGAGATCGTCCCGCGTGCCGCCTTCATCGACCGCGACGTGGAACTTGACCGGCTGGTCGAGGACCTGGCCGACGGCCAGAAGGTGTTCCTCATCTCGCCGCGGCGCTACGGGAAGTCGTCGCTCGTCCGTCAGGCCCTCGACATCCTGAGCCGTCGGCGGATCGCGGCGGTCGACGTCACCGTCAGCAGCTTCAGCTCCTACGTCGCGTTTCTCGAAGGCTATGCGCGTGCCCTCGTCGCGCTCGAGACGCGTACGGGCCGCGCCACGAACTGGCTGCGCGACCTCTTTCGCGGCGTGACGCCGGAAGTGCGCCTCGAGGCCGGTCCCCACGCGGGTGTGGCGTTGTCGTTCCCCTCGGTGCGGACCGCCCGGGACGTGGCTCGGCTCTCCGAAGAAGTGTTCACGCTGCCCGCGCGCCTGGCCGCCCGTCTCAACCGGCGCGTCGTCGTCGCCCTCGACGAGTTTCAGGCGGTGGCCGCGTTCAATGGAGGCAGCGTCGAGCAGGCGCTGCGGGCCGCCGTCCAGCAGCAGCGTCAGGTCGGCTATGTGTTCGCTGGATCGGAGCCGAGCCTGATGGAGCAGATGGTGGGTCCCAAGCGCCCCTTCTACAAGGCCGGCCCCGTCATGCGCCTGGGCAAGATTCCCGCGGACTTCTTCGCCGCCGCGGTCGACAGCCGCTTCAAACGATCGGGCCTGACCCCGGAGTCCGGTCTGGGCGCCGCCATTGTCGATCTGGCCGGGAACCTGCCGTACGACGTCCAGCGCCTCGCGCACGAAACCTGGGACGACGTGGCCGGGCTCCGCCGCAAGGCGGTCGGCCTCGATGACCTGCATGCGACCCTGCATCGCCTGCTCGCCGAGCAGGACACGCTGTTCGAGGCCGTCTGGCAGCGGCTCACCCTCCAGCAGCGCGCCACCCTTCGCGCGGTCGTCCTCGAGCACGGCGTGGAGGTCCTGGGCGCGGACGTCCGCGCCCGGCACCGCCTCGGCGGGCCATCGAGCGTTCAGACCTCCCTGGCGGCGCTCGTGCGCGACGACGTGATTGCGCGCGAAGACGACGGTCGGTACGTCGTCGTCGACTCTCTCATGCGCGAGTGGGTGGCCAGAAAGACGTTCTGAGCACCTCGTGGCCAGAGCTCCGATCGCCTCCCAGCTTTTCCGCCTTCCAAGTCCCGGCCTACCTATCGATCTTCAATCTTCAATGCCGACTCACTTCCCAGTGACGATGAAGTGTCCTCGCCGGTTCTGGGACCAGCAGGCCTCGGTGTCGCCCGTGCAGAAGGGGGCGTCCTTGCCGAGGCTGTTGACGACGATGCGATTCGCCGGGACGCCGAGCGAGACGAGGTAGTCCTCGACCGCTTTGGCGCGGTTTTCGCCGAGCGCGAAATTGTATTCCTCGGTGCCGCGTTCGTCCGCGTGGCCCTCCACACGGATCGTCGTGTTGGCCCAGCGCTTCAGCCAGTCTGCGTCCGTCGCGAGGGCGGCGCGGGCGTCGTCTCGAAGCGAGTACTTGTCGTAGTCGAAAAATGCGTCACTGAGTGGATGTTCGCCGTTCAGCTCAGCGAGTGACTTTCGGGCGAAGAGCTCCGCCTCGGTTGGCGTCGGTGCGGGCGGGACCGCCCGATTGGCGGTCGCCGCCGGTGGCGGAGGCGGGGGAGTCCGCCGCGTGACGCTCGGCATGTTGGCGACAGTGGCGGCCGGCGCGGAGGTAGCCGGGCGTGTCGAATGGCAGGCGGCCCCGGCGAGGCCGACCGCCGCGAGACCGGCAATCCAAAAACGGGAACGAACCATAAAGCGCTCCTTTCCGAGGATGAGGGCAGGTGTCGATCTCTGAAATTATACTTTGACCACAAAGTAATAATCTATCGGTAGCGACCCTACCGGCCTTCCGGCCTACCCGCTTCCGGCCTCCCAGCCTTCCCGCCTTCATGGCGTCACCTAGCGCCACGTGACGGCCGGCCGATCTTTCTGCTACAACTCGACCGAGTGACCGATCAGCCGCACCGCCACGTCAATCCCTGGATCATCGCCCTGTCGGTGATGTTCGCGACGTTCATGGAGGTCCTCGACACGACCGTCGTGAACGTGTCGCTGCCGCACATTGCCGGCAACCTGTCCGCGACGGTCGACGAGGCCACCTGGGCGCTGACGTCGTACCTTGTCGCGAACGCCATCGTCCTGCCGATGACAGGGTGGCTGGCGGGCCTGTTCGGCCGCAAGCGCCTCTTGATGCTCTCGGTGGGCGGGTTCACGCTGGCCTCGCTCCTCTGCGGTCTGGCGCCGTCGCTCTCAGTCCTCGTGTTCTTCCGCATCGTCCAGGGCGCGACCGGCGGCGCCCTCCAGCCCCTGTCGCAAGCCGTGCTCCTCGAGGCCTTTCCGCCACAGGACCGCGGCAAGGCGATGGCTTTCTGGGCCCTCGGGATCGTCGTGGCGCCAATCCTGGGACCTGTGCTCGGCGGATGGCTGACGGACAACTACAGTTGGCGCTGGGTCTTCTACATCAACCTGCCCGTCGGCATCACGTCGCTCGTGATGACCCGGCTCTTCATCTTCGATCCGTCCTACATCAAGCACGCCGTGGGACGTAGCATCGACTACTGGGGGATCGGATTGCTCGCGGTCGGTATCGGCGCCCTGCAGTTCGTGCTCGACAAAGGGCAGGAGGACGACTGGTTCTCGTCCAGCCACATCGTCATCCTGTCGTTCGTGGCGGGTACGGCCCTCATCGCGCTCATCATTCACGAGCTGACGACCAAGGAGCCCGTCGTTGACCTGCGGGTGTTCAAAGAGCGCAGCTATGCGGTCGGCGTGTTCCTGATGACCGTGCTGGGCTTCGTGCTCTACGGCAGTCTCGTGCTGCTGCCCATCATGTTGCAGACATTGCTCGGCTATCCGCCGCTCCAGGCCGGCATCGCGATGGCTCCGCGCGGCGTAGGTTCCTTCGTGTTCATGCCGTTCGTCGGCATCCTCACCGGGCATGTCGATTCGAGAAAGTTGCTCTTTGCCGGCCTCGTCATCGGCGGCTCCACGCTCATCTGGCTCGGCCAGCTCAACCTCCAGGCCGGCTATTGGGACATCTTCTGGCCTCAGTGGACGCAGGGCATGGCGATGGGCCTGCTCTTCGTGCCTCTCACGACCGTGACGATGGCGGGGATTTCACGCGAGAAGATGGGCAATGCGACGAGCTTGTTCAACCTGATGCGCAATCTTGGCGGCAGCATGGGCATTGCGGCGACGTCGACGATTCTGGCCCGAGACCAGGTGCGGGTCGCGGCGGCGATTGGCACGCACCTGAGCCCATATGACGTCGGGTCCCAGTCGCGGCTCGAGATGCTGACGAATGGGTTCAAGGCCGCCGGCGCCGATTCCGTCACCGCGCTGAGCCGTGCGCAAGCCGCGCTCATGGGCGAACTCCATCGGCAGGCGGAGATGGTCACGTTCGTCCACATCTTTCAACTGCTCGGTGGCTTGTTCGTCCTGCTGTCCCCGCTCGTGCTGCTCATGCGCAAGCCCAAGGGCGGCGGCGGTCCGGTCGCCGCGCACTGACGCTGCCGCGCGTGGGCAGTTCCGTGCCGGCGAACCCGATCGCGCCCCGCCCGCCGATCTTGAGCCGGTCCTTGGGTCCTCCCCTCAGCGAGCACCATCGTTGCCTTGCGAAAGGACAAATGTCAGCCAAACGCTGGATTATCAGGCGCGGGATCAAGACCGCCAATCATAAACGAGGGTCAACCCATTGGCCCGCCGCTTGCTGGGGTAGCCTCCGCCCCGGCCGGCCACTCGCCGCAGGGTAGGGAGCGTCGACATGAAACGGGCAGCAGCGTGCGTGTTCACCTTGGCGCTAGTCTTCGCCGGATTCGTGGGGCAGGCAAGGGCGAGCACGATTCTTCTGGACTTGGAAGACCCGGCCGGCCAGAACCTGACGCCCTTCACGCTGAACATTCTCGCGATTACCCCGAGTACGACCGTGACGTTTGAGGGGTACCAGATACCGAGCTTCGAAAACGTCGAGGATATAAGCCTGACAACGGGCGGAGGGCCGAACTTGCTGGGCCCGACCTGGACCTTCACGCCGGCTCCGTTTGGCAGCGATACCTCTACGTTTGACGACGGGTTTGGCACGGGCACCATCGCCCTCTCTCTGGGCGGCGTCGTCGAGGACAGCTTCGACCAGTACGCCCAGACGGTCACCACGGTCGTCGGTCAGACGTACGCGCTCCATTTCCTCTTCAGCAACCCTCCTAGCGGGCCGGCGGAATTGCTGGTGACAACCTCCGGCAGCGCATCAACCGCTGTTCCAGAACCCGCGAGTCTGACGTTGCTCGGCAGCGGGCTGGTAGGCTTGGCGACCAGGTACGCCAGGCGCCGGCGTAAGAACGCAGCAGTTTGACCTAGTTTTCAGAAGTGCTAAAGACCACCGCGGAGACCTCTACTACCTCCGCTCCGTAGCCAGCCTCAGCGCGACGGTCGCCGGCGCGCCGGATCGGCCTGTTGAACGTGAGCGGCCAAGTCGTTTCGATCGAGCGACAGATCGACACCCCCGACGCTGACGGCGGGCGGCAGCGCTCAATCGGCAGACCGGCGACGAGTTGCGGGAGTTGCCGCGGCTCGAGACGGTCTTCTGCGCCATCCAGTGACGTAGGGGCGGCCCGTACTTGCCCGCGCTAGCGGGCGACATCGTCAGACAAACCGTCGGGCCGATCGCGCCGAGGCTGCACGATAGAATGCCGCGGGCCATGCACCTCGCCGCGGTCGATTGGCTGGTCGTCGCGCTGTCGCTCGTCCTGTGCTTTGCGCCCGCACTCTTCGTTGGCCGGCGGGCGGGCCGCAACACGACCGAGTTCTTCGCCTCGGGTCGAGCCGTGCCCTGGTGGCTGGCGGGCCTGTCGATGGTCGCCACCACGTTCAGTAGCGATACGCCGAACCTCGTCACGGACATCGTCCGCCGGAATGGCGTGGCGGGGAATTGGGTGTGGTGGGCGTTTGTGCTCACCGGCGTGGCGACCGTGTTCTTCTATGCGCGGCTCTGGCGCCGATCCGGCGTCTTGACGGATCTCGAGTTCTACGAGCTGCGCTACTCCGGCGCGGCCGCGTCCGTCGTGCGCGGCTTTCGCGCCGTGTACCTGGGCTTGCTGTTCAACTGCTTGATCATGGCCGCCGTGAGCCTGGCGGCGTGCAAGATTGCGGGCATTCTCTTCGGCCTGGATCGCTGGCAGACGTTGTTGCTCTCAGGTTGCCTGAATGTCGTGTTTGCGGCCTATGCCGGGCTCTGGGGCGTGCTCGTGATCGACATGGTGCAGTTCGGACTCAAGATGGCGGCGGTCATCGCCGCCGCCTACTTTGCCGTCGAGGCGCCCCAGATCGGCGGACTGCACGGCCTCGTCGACAAGTTGTCAGTGCTCCGCGGTCCGGGCGGCTTGAACTACCTCGATATCCTGCCGGACTTCCGCAGCAACTGGGACCTGGCCGTCGCGGTCTTCATCATGCCGATCGCCGTCCAGTGGTGGTCGGTGTGGTATCCCGGGTCGGAGCCGGGCGGCGGCAGTTACATCGCACAACGCATGCTGGCGTCGAAATCCGAGCGGGATGCCCTCGGTGGCGTGCTCTTCTTCAACATCGCCCACTATGTGCTTCGGCCGTGGCCGTGGATCCTGGTCGCGCTCTGCTCGGTCATCATCTACCCCAACCTGTCGGACATTCAGACCGCGTTCCCGCACCTGGATCCACGGTTGCTCGGTCATGACATCGCCTACCCGGCGATGCTGAGATTTCTGCCAACCGGGTTTATCGGCCTCATGGTCGGCGGCCTCATCGCGGCAAACTCGTCGACGATCCTCACGCATCTCAACTGGGGCGCGTCGTACCTCGTACACGACTTCTATCGCCGATTCATCCGGCGCGACGCCGACGAGCGGCACTACGTTCGCGTCGGCCGTGCGACGACCGTCGCGCTCTTCGCGTGTGCATCGGGAACGGTCTACCTGATGGACTCGGCGAAGGACACGTTCGATGTGATCTTGCAGGTGGGCGCAGGCACCGGCCTCCTGTACCTCGTGCGCTGGTTCTGGTGGCGGGTCAACGCCTGGTGCGAAGTCGCGGCGATGACCAGCTCGCTCGCCGTGTCGATCGGACTGCTCGTGCTGGCGAAGGAGGGCACCCACGTCAGCACGCATGTGGCCCTGATGTCGACCGTCGCCATTACGACCGTGTGCTGGGTGGCGACAGCGTTTGTGGGACCCGAAACCGACCGCGCGGTGCTGATTAGGTTCTATCGTAAGGTCCGACCGTGCGGTCCTGGTTGGGAGGTCATTCGTCGCGAGGCGAAGCTGACGCCGGCGGAGAGTGCCGAGACGCCCGACGACATTCCCCGGGCGATCCTGGGCTGGGTGGCCGGATGCACCGCGATCTGGTCCTCGCTGTTCGCCATTGGCAACGCGCTGTATGGCAGATGGCCACAAGTGGCGCTGCTGTGCGTCGTGTTTCTCGTGAGTGGACTGGCCCTCACGTCGGTCGTGCGCCGGCTGTGGACCATCTCGGGGACAAGATGAAGGTCACGACCGCGATGAACGCGACCAGAAGCGCGTCGCTCCTGGCCGGTCTCACGATGGTCGCGCTGGCCGCCATCGCCGTCCCCCATGTGAGTCTCCGGGCCTCCCAGCCTTCGTTCTTCTTATGGGGCGGCGACGCCGAGGGCGGCGCGCCGTTTGTCGAAGCCGACCCGCACCAGCCCGACAGGGTCGTCGGACTCGACGTCGAGATCGCCGAGCTCGTGGCTCACGCGCTCGGCCGGTCGCCGCGGTTCGTCCAAATCACGTTCACCTCCCTCGACCAATCGGCGGCCCGTGGAGACTTCGATCTGGGCCTGAGCGGCATTGAGGACACCCCGGCGCGCCGCGCCGCCGTCGCGGCGACCGTCCCGTACTACGAGTTTCGGGAGGTCCTGACGGTCCGTGACGCGGACCGTGACCGCTTTCGCTCGTTTGCGGACCTGAACGGGCATCGCGTTGCGACGCTCGGTGGCACCATTGCCTACGAACTGCTCCTCGCCGCCGAGCGCGACCACGGCATCGTCGCGGTGTCCTACGACGACGACGTCCATCCCTATGGGGACTTGGCGAACGGGCGCGTCGACGCGGTGCTGCTCGACAACGTGCTGGCGGATCGGTCGATGCGGAAGGTGCGTGGACTCTACACGAATCATGAGGGCGTCGCCGTCGGGCACTACATCGGCGTGTTGAGGCCGACCGAGACCGTCCTGCGGGACCAAGTCAACCAGATTCTCCGGGAGGCAATGCGCGACGGCCGCCTCGAGGCGATTCTCCGCCGCTGGAACGTCTGGAACGACGATCAGCCGCCGCTGTTCGCGCGCGTGCTCGCCGACGCACCGGTGGGCGCGACCGCCATTCCGGAGACCACGCCCATTTCGACATTGGACATGACGCGCCGGTATCTGCCGTCCCTCGCGACGGCGTCGCTTGTGACGTTGGTGCTCTCGTGCCTGTCGATGGCGCTCGCCGTCGTCAGCGGCGCCGGCATCGCGATAGGGCGCGTGTACGGCGGCGCCGTGACCCGGCTGCTGCTGACGGCGTATGTGGAGGTAATGCGGGGGACGCCGATCCTGCTGCAACTGTTCGTGATCTACTACGGGCTCGCAGCCGTCGTGCGGCTCCCCGCGTTCGTCGCGGCGCTGATCGGCCTGGGCCTCAACTACGCCGCGTATGAAAGCGAGATCTACCGCGGTGCTCTCGAAGCGGTGTCGCGGGGCCAGCTGGAAGCCGCGAGGGTGCTCGGCTTATCGGACCGGCAGACGCTTCGCCTGGTCCGCGCGCCGCAGGCGTTTCGGCTCGCCCTGGCGCCGATGACCAACGACTTCGTCGCGATGCTGAAGGATTCGTCGCTCGTGTCGGTCCTGACGGTGATGGAATTGACCAAGCAGACGCAGATCTTCGCGACGAATCTCGGCAGCTGGGTGATTCCAGGTGTGTTGTGCGCGGCCCTCTACCTCATGATGTCGTTGCCGCTCGCGCATCTGGCGCGCAGGCTCGAAGCGGCGTGGCAGGCGCCGACCGCGTCATGACGCCCGTCCTCGAGGTTCGCGGCGTCCGCCTGCGACGTGGCGCCCGCGACGTCCTCCGCGACGTGACGTTGTCGGTCGGCGCAGGCGATGTGGTCGCGATCATGGGGCTCTCCGGATCGGGCAAGACGACCGTCCTTCGAGTCGTCGCAGGCCTGGAGCCGTTCGAGGCGGGCGAAATTCGCATTGGCGATGCGACCTGCGGTTCCGGCCAAGGGCGACGGGACGCCGGACATCGCGCGGTGGGGCAGGTCGGGATGGTGTTTCAGTTCCACCATCTCTTCGAACATCTGTCCGCGATCGACAACGTGTGCCTCGCGCCGGTTCATGTGCAAGGCGTGTCACGTGCCGTGGCCACGGCGACGGCAAGTCGGCTGCTCGAGGACTTGGGCGTGGGTCACCGGGCCGCCGCGCTGCCGCGCGAGCTGTCGGGCGGCGAGGCGCAGCGTGTGGCAATCGCGCGCGCCCTGGCCCTCGATCCTCCACTCCTGCTCCTCGACGAGCCCACGGCCTCGCTCGATCCGGCGCGTCGCGGCGAGTTCGGGTCGACACTTCGCAACCTCGCGGCGACAGGCCGCGCCTTGCTCGTCACGAGCCATGACGATGACTTCGTGCGTGACTGGGCCACCGCCGTGGTGATCCTGGCCGACGGCGAGGTCGTCGAGCAGGGCGATCCACGGGACATCCTGACCAATCCGCGGCACGAAGCGACGAGGGCGTTGTTGCGTAGCGCGACGCCCACGCTCCCGCGCTGGCCGAGCTAATCGAAGACCCGTCGGAACGAGGTCGGACTGCCCCGGACTGGGTGGGCCTTCCGGGCTTCCTGCCTTCGCGCCCTGTGCTAGGGATGCACCGTGTCGATCGTGAAGAGGATGGGCGCCGTCAGCTGCCCCATGTCGAAGGCGCGGATGCAGTAGTTCCCCGGGTCGACGGGGACCGCGAAGAGCGGATTGCCAGTCACAGCTGTCGTCGCCGCCGCGTTCAGCCGGCAGACCTGGCCGTCCCAGGCGCCAAAACCCACGCCGATCGTGGCTGCCGCACCGGCCGAGACCAAGGTCAGCGTCGCGGTCCCGTTGTAGAAAAGGGCCAATTGGTGAGTCGCCGATCCCTGGGCGCCGAGCGTGCTCGAAAAGATGTCGGTGTTGAACGGTGTCGGATTGTTCGTCGGCGCCGTGCTTGACATGTTGATGCGGACCGAGACGATACCCGGCTCAACGAGGCCCTGATCGAAGACCTGCACGCAGTATGCGCCCGCGCCGAGCGATTGTTGGATCTGGGCGGCGAGCGCCGGCGTCACCGTCTTTCCAGCCACCGGCTTGCACGTGGCGGCGCCCATCGGCGTGCCGAGGACCAGATTCATCGTCGGTTGCAGCACATTGCCGGTGACGCTCGAGATGACGCTGACGAGCGTTACCCCGACCGTCGTGGTCGCCGAGAGAGTGAATGTCGAAATGACCGATCCGCCGATCGGAACCAGTGCCGTATTGAATTGAGAGGTGGTTGGCACGAACGCGGTCGGCGCGGTGTAAAGCGCCGTGCAGCCGATGGCCGCGAGGGCGACGGCGCCGGCGGCTGCGAGTGGCACGATGAAGAATGAGGACCTGGGCACGAAGTTCCAGTTTAGCAATAATGCCCGCACGAGGTGTTTGACGCCGATGCGCACGGTGCGGCTTGGGTGTCCCGCGAAGACTGCCGCCACGATCCTCCTCGCCCTGTCCTCCCTTGGGATGGGCCAGGGAGCGACGTTTCGCTTGGCCGCCAATGACGTGGCGATCTATGCGACCGTGCTCGATCGCGACCACCACCTCGTGACCGACCTGACGCGCGACGACTTTGACGTACGCGACAACGGCAAGCCGGTCGCGCTCTCCGTGTTCTCCGCCGATCCGGCCCCGATCACATTGGGCCTGATGTTGGACACGAGCGGCAGCATGGAATCGAATTTGCCGCTCGTCATCACCGGCGCGGAACAATTGATCGATCGTCTCGGGCCCGAGGATCGCGTGCGGATCGGCGCCTTCGGCAGTCACACCATCACGAGCCCGGAATTCACCACGAGCCACCCGGCGCTCCTCGAGTTCCTCCACACGCGCGTCCACGCGGGCGGGGAGACGCCCCTCTGGAACGCCGTCGATTTGATGATGGTCTACCTCAAGGACGTCCCGGGCCGGCGCGTGGTCCTCGTGTTCACCGACGGGTATGACACGACCACGCTCCAGCATGGATTCGACGCGGTTCGCACGCGGGCCGACAACGAAGAAGTCATGCTCTATGCCATCGGATGCTGGAACGGACCCGGAAGCGGCCCCGGGGGGCCCGGCAACAATGACCGGCCGGACGGCAACCTGCGCAAGATCGCCGATCACACCGGCGGCGGCTACGTCGAACTGACGTGGTCCGAGAGCTCGGATCTGGGTCCGACCTTCGCCCGCGTCGCCGATGAACTGCATCACCAGTACGTGCTCGGCTTTGTGCCGACGATCCTCGACGGCAAGACGCATGCGCTCGAGGTCCGCGTGAAGAAGTCGGGTCTGACGGTGCGCGCCCGCAAGACATATACAGCGGGGTCTGGCCCCGCTTGGCGCAAGCCGGGCCTGACCCCTTAGACTGCTTTTCCCATTCAGCCGTTCTTCAGGTGTGCGTGATGTGATGGCGTGACGACTGCACGGTCAGGCGTGCGACGACCTCGTTTCGCGTCCAGAGATGATCCGAACGCTCTACCTCGAAGAACTCAAAGCGACCATGCGCGGCCGGTTCGCGTGGCTGGGCGCGGCGGTCGTCCTGCTCGCGGTCGGCACCCTCGCGACCGTCGGCACGCAGGACACGTGGCTCGATGGGTACGGCCTCGTCGCCTACTTTCTCGTGCCGCTGGCGTTCATCCCGTTCGCGGCCGGCGCGATGGCGAGCCCGCGCGCCAATCGATTCGTCGAAAGCGTCTTCACGGCGCCGGTCGGGCGCCGGGACTGGTTCGTCGCCAAGCTCCTCGTCTTGTTCACGGTCGCGGTCGCCTACGACGTCGCGCTCCTGCCGATGATGCTCGTCTACGTGCATCACGTCGGCGTGCCGTTCTTGTTGCAGCGCTTCCTGCTCTGGACGCCGGGCCTGCTCGTTGCGAGCGTCGCCGTTGGCTCGCTCATCGGCGTGCTGTTCATTGGCGGGAGCGTGGGACCACCGGTGGCGACCGCCATGGGCGTGCTCCTGGCCTACGCGGGTCTCGTGCCCTTGCAGGAGTTGCTGGTGTCGCAAGGGAACGGCGCCACGCGCACCGGACACCTCACGCTCTTGAGTCCGGCGGTGCTGCTCAAGAACGGGCTCGGATTCTCGGTCGTCGCGGCGAACATTCCCAGCACGACCGCCCTGACCTGGCTCAGCGCCGTCGTCGTGATCGCCGGATCGACGGCGCTGGCGACCTGGGTGTTCCTGCGTGTCCAAGGGGTCGAGACGTGGGAAGCCTCGCCGAACCAGCGCTGGACGATCACCGCGACGCTGGCCGCGATGCTGATCGTGCCGATCGCGTTCGCGGACACGAATTACGACACGCCCAGACCGGCGACGTCGCGAGCGCCCGCGATTCGGGCGCTGTTCGCGCGAGGCACCAGCAGCCTGGCGCTGGTGGCGCCGGGTCAGGATCTTCCGAGGCGATGCTGCAACACAATCCTGAATCGCGAGGCATGGCCGTTCGGTACCGACGAGCCCACTTCCCAGGACCTGCTGGTCCTGTTGCCCGTGGACGCGAGCCGAGACGTCACCGACCTGCAGGTCCATGTCTCGGGCGACGCTGGCCTCAACGTCGTGGCCGATCCCACCCCGCCGCGCCTCGAAACTCACGCGTACGCCGCCGACGTCGGGCCGATCGCCTCCGACGGCCACCACGTGGTCAACGGCTGGATCGCCCGAGTGCCCATCACGCTCACGCCAACCAAGCCGTGGGACATCGGGGGACTACGCTATCCCTTGAACGTAGCGGCGACCTATCGTGTCGCCGGCGACACTCGTCCCGGGAGCGTGAACGCTCGGGGCGCCATCGACGCCCAGGTTGCGAGCGCCATTTACGAAATGGGGTTCGCGGCTGCGATTCTGCCGTTGTTCTGCCTTGGCGCCGCGATCACCCGATGGAGACGGACACGATGACAGGGACGGACTATGCGGTCGAGATGAGTGGTCTCACCCGTCGGTTCGGCGAGTTCGTGGCCGTCGATGGGATCACTCTGACGATTCCGAAGGGCCATCTCTATGGATTCCTCGGCCTGAATGGCGCCGGCAAGACGACGACGATTCGGATCCTGACGACGCTGCTGCCGCCGAGTGCCGGGTCCGCGAAGCTCTGGGGGCATGACGTCGCCAAGGAGCCGCTCGCGGTTCGACATCTGGTCGGGCTCGTGAGCGACGAGACGAGCGAGAGCCAATCGGCGTGGACCGCGCGCGAGTACCTCTCGTACTTCGCCAGGATTCGACGGATGCCGAACCCCCGAGCCGAAGTCGAGCGCCTCCTCGACAACGTCGGCCTCGACCCGCGCTTCCGCGGCAAGCTCATCGGGACCTACAGCACCGGCATGAAGCGGCGGGTGGAAATCGCGCGAGCGCTGATGGGCCGTCCGAAGGTGCTGTTCCTGGACGAGCCGACGCGCGGCCTCGACCTTCCGGCCAAGCGGGAGATGTGGAACCTGCTGCGCGACCTGGCCGCGAGAGAGCAGGTGACGACGTTTCTCAGTAGTCACGATGCCCAGGAGATTCGCAGCTTGTGCACGGAGATCAGCGTGATCGCCAAGGGCCGCGTCGTGTACACGGGCCCGACCCGCGAGCTTGGCGCGGATCTTGACGCCTTCGAGGAGCGATTGATCGAACTGCTGACCCGGACCCAGGCACCGGCTCCGCAGGGGTCTGGCCCCGCACTTTAAAAGGAAGGTTCACATGCGCCACCTGGCTTCGACCCTGATGATGCTCGTCACGATGACCTCGCTCGCCGCCCAGTCGTCATCGTCGTACGTCGTCACTCACAAGTACGTCCTTGGCGGCGACGGAAGTTGGGATTACGTCGTGCCGGACCCGCCCGAGCACCGGGTGTTCGTCGCGAGGCAGACGCGCCTGATGGTCATCGACGAGGACCACGGGACGCTGCTTGGCGAGGTCACCGGCATCAACGGCGCCCACGGCACGGCGATCGCGAGCCGGACAGGCCACGGATTTGCGACCTCGGGCAACGACCAATCCGTGCTGATGTTCGATCTGAAGACGTACAAAGTCCTCGGGAAAATCCCGGCCGCGGAAGACGCGGACGCGATCGTGTATGACGGCGTGTCGAATCGCGTGTTCACGCTGAATGGGGATGCGCACTCGTCGACGGTCATTGACCCGACTCAGGGCACCCTGATCACCAACATACCGCTCGGCGGGAAACCGGAGTACGGAGCGTCGGCGGGCGACGGGAAGGTCTACGCGAACCTGACCGACACGAACGAGGTCGTGGAGATCGATGCCAAGACCGCGACCGTGTCGCGGCGATGGCCGACGGCCCCGTGCACGGCGCCTGTCTCAATGGCCCTGGACACGGCCCATCACCGGTTGTTCAGCGGCTGTCGCGGCGGCTCAATGGCCGTGTCGGACTATCAGGCAGGCAAGATCGTGACGACCCTGCCGATCGGCAAGGGAGTCGACGGGGCGGGCTTCGATCCCGCCTACGGCGACGCGTTCGCGTCGAATGCGGATGGCACGCTGACGGTCATCCATCAGGATTCGCCGGACCAGTATCGCGTGGTCCAAAGCGTGCCCACGCCGCAAGGTGCGCGCAACATGGGCCTCGATCCGACCAATCACCGCATCTTCATCGTCTCAGCCGAGTTCGGACCCGCGCCGGCGAATGGGCGCGGGCGGGGCACGGTGCTGCCGGGATCCTTCACCATGACGGTGATCGAACGCGGGCCGGCGCGCTGACGGTCGCGCATGGTTGTCGTCGCATCCCGGATCGCGGTTCGCGCGCTCGCCAGGAATCGACTCCGTACGCTGCTGACGATCCTCGGCATCATGGTCGGGATCGCTGCGGTGATCTGCACCGTGGCGCTCGGCAATGGCAGCTCCGAGCAGATCCAGCAGCAGATGCGCAACCTGGGCGACAACTTCATTTGGATTGAGAACGGCAGCCGCAACGTCGGCGGCGTGCGGACCGGCGCCGGGGGCGAACCGCGGCTGACGGTCGAAGACACCCAGGCCATCGTGAACGACGTGCCCGAGGTCGTCCGTTGCTCGCCCAATTCGGACGGCCGCACCCAGGTCGTACGGGGCAACACGAATTGGAACACGCAGTACCGCGGGGTGTCCCCGGACTATCTGCTGATCAAGGCGTGGCCCGTGGTCCGAGGCGCGGCGTTCGACGAGGCCGACGTGCAGACGAGGGCCCACGTCGCGATCCTGGGCCGCACGGTGGTGAATCAGCTCTTCGGCGACGAAGACCCGATCGGCCAGGGGATTCGAATCGGCCCGCTGCCGTTTACGGTCGTCGGCGTCCTGGAAGCGCGCGGGCAGTCGACGACCGGCCAGGATCAGGACGACACGGTCTTCATGCCCTATACGACCGTCATGCAGCAGCTCAAGGGGAACACGACCCTCGACGACGTCATGTGTTCGGCCTCGGCCCTGCAGTACATCCCCATCGCGCAAGCCCACATCGCCGACGTCCTTCGCGACCGCCACCACATTCCGCCCGACGGCCCCGACGACTTCAACCTGCGCACGCCCGAAGACCAGATCCGATTGCAGCAGGCCACCGCCGACACGATGGCGCTCATGCTGTCGGCGGTCGCGTCGGTGTCGCTGCTCGTCGGCGGCGTCGGCATCATGAACATCATGCTGGTCTCCGTCGCCGAGCGCACGCGCGAGATTGGCCTGCGGCTGGCGGTCGGCGCGCGTCAGATGGATGTGCAGGCGCAGTTTCTGGCCGAGGCGCTCGCGCTTGGCCTCGCGGGCGGTGCCTTTGGCGTCGGCCTCGGCGCGGTCGCGTCGAGAATCTTTGCGGCGAGCTACGGCTGGCCCATGCTGATGTCCACGGACACCATCGTCATCGCGGTCGCGTTCTCGTCGGCGGTCGGCGTGATCTTCGGGTACTATCCCGCCAGTCACGCCGCGAGCCTGGATCCAATCGAGGCATTGCGGATCGAGTAATTTACTCCCACCTTCCCGAGCTTCCCGCTTCCCGCCTCACATATATCCATCTTTCCTGAGCGTCTCGAGGCCGCCCCCGTCGAGTGCGTCCTGGGCCCGGCCGGCACGCTCAGCGACGTGCGTGAACTTGCCCGTCCGGAGTTCGTCGATGATCTCCGCCACGGTCCGTGCGGTGGACGCCACCGGCGCGGTGCAGGGCGCGCAGCCGAGTGACCGGTAGCGTCGCCCGGTGCCCCGATCGAAGTAGAGCGGCACGACGGGCACCTGCTC
>Ga0070732_10000295_pt1 | contig 34880 bp, 26 predicted proteins | sample Coa_R1_5_FD_66449 | JGI IMG/M metagenome (GOLD analysis project Ga0070732, IMG submission 66449) | Surface soil microbial communities from Centralia Pennsylvania, which are recovering from an underground coalmine fire - Coalmine... | ecosystem: Environmental > Terrestrial > Soil > Unclassified ... | reverse complement strand
GCAGCGGTATCCGCAGCCTTGAAAGACGGCGCGGATCAGATCTTCATGCTTCCAGGTAAAGCCGCCGAACAGGATCGTAGTGTGAGGCCGTTGCTCGGCGGTGAAGGCGCGCTCCACGGGGCGGTGAAAGTGTTCGGGCTGGTCGAGTCCGGCAATCTTGCGCAGACGTGCACGCTCGGCTTCCAGGCGCTGCTTGATTTTCGTATCATTCTCAATCTGGACAAAATTCGTCGTCGCCATATCTTCCTCCGGCGGTAGAAACTAACATGTAAGGGTTCTGATTAGTGAGGTATTGGGGACAGTTTCGGAAGCGTACGTGTTGAACGCGGACCAAGGCGGTCGAGACTCTTAGAAGAGCAGTTCTCCCGCTACCATCAGATCTGCTGCCGTACTGCATCCAAGCTCCAAAAAAAATGGCTAGGGGCCGGGAGTCGTGCAATCTATGAGTGCAGACTCAATTGCGGTTGATTTAAAGTGTCCGCGTTTAGAAACGGACAGCTGGGAGGCGGTTGCCTCGTTTCTTTTCCCCAAGCAGAATTGCTAGGACGAAGAAGCTTGATTAGGTTTCTTGTAGCAGAAAACCGGCTCCGGCGGCAAGCCGGGAAAAGCGATTACTGCGATAGAAATTTCTCAACCGGCCGAACCGCACCCGGATATGCCAACATCAAATTTCCCCGGCCTTCCATGCAAATCATTTAGAATCACTGCGATTTGCGACATAGATTCGAGCGCTATTCATGTCGAAACTGAACGTCAAGACAAAACAACAGGGCAAGTGGGATCTTGTCAGCCTTGGAGAAGTGATGTTGCGGCTCGATCCCGGCGACGAACGTATTTCCACCACGCGCCATTTTCGTGCTTGGGAGGGCGGCGGAGAGTACAACGTGGCGCGAGGACTGCGCCGCTGTTTTGGTCTCGAGACCGCCATCGTCACCGCGCTCGCCGATAATCCTGTCGGACGCCTCGTCGAAGATCTCATGCTGCAAGGCGGTGTTTCGCAGAAGTACGTGCGATGGGTACGGTACGACGGGGTCGGACGGACGGTTCGTACTGGGTTGAATTTCACCGAGCGCGGATTCGGAGTCCGTGCCGCCCTCGGCTGCTCCGACCGTGGACATACGGCCGCGTCGCAGTTGAAACCCGGCGACACCGACTGGCAGCAGATTTTTTCCAAAGACGGGGCGCGGTGGTTTCACACCGGAGGAATCTTCTGTGCGTTGTCTGAAACCACGCCACAGGTCGCACTGGAAGCCATGCAAACGGCCAAGCAGAACGGCGCAATCGTTTCCTATGATCTGAACTATCGCGCCTCGCTCTGGAAATCGATCGGTGGAAAATCGAAGGCGCAGGAGGTAAACCGCCGACTCGCGCCTTATGTCGATGTCATGCTTGGCAACGAAGAAGACTTTACGGCGGCGCTCGGTTTCTCGGTGTCGGGCCTTGACGAGCAGCATTCGAAAATCGACACTGGCGGTTTCAAGAAAATGATCGAAGCTGTGGTGAAGGAGTATCCGTCAATGGCTGTGATTGCCACGACGCTTCGAAATGCGAAAACGGCTTCCCGCAACGATTGGGGAGCGTTGTGCTATCACGATGGAAAGTTTTTCGAAGCTCCGATGCGGGAAGATCTGGAGATTTACGACCGCGTCGGCGGCGGTGATTCCTTTGCATCTGGACTCATTTATGGATTCCTGTCTGGTAAAGATTCGCAATGGTCGGTCGAATGCGGCGCCGCGCATGGGGCTTTAGCCATGACCACTCCGGGCGACACGACCATGGCAACACTTTCCGAAGTTTTGCAGGCGATGTCTTCGCGGACGGCTAGAATCGAGCGTTAAAGCGAAAGCGAGGCTGAATGCCAATTACCGAACTCAGCATTGAAGACATCATCCGCAAGGTTGGTGAAATCGGGATCATCCCCGTCGTGCGCGCCGCCTCTGTCGAAGAGGCGAATCGCGCTGTGGAAGCCATCTGCGCCGGTGGCATTCCGGTTGTGGAGATCACCATGACTGTTCCCAACGCGATTACTGTCATTCGCGAACTCGTGCAGCGACGCGGCGGAGACGTTTTGATCGGCGCCGGCACGGTCACCAATGCTGAGCAAGCGGAGTCGTGCGTGCGCGCTGGAGCGCAATTTCTGGTGAGCCCCGGACTGTCGACGTCGGTGTTGTCGGTCGCGCGAGTCAACAACCGGCTGGCGATTCCTGGAGCATTGACTCCGACTGAATTGATGAATGCGCACGAGCTCGGAGCTCGACTGATCAAAATCTTTCCCTGTGGTAACCTGGGCGGGCCTAAATACCTGAAATCACTCAAGGCTCCTTTCCCTCACGCTCAACTGATTCCGACCGGAGGAGTGAATGCAGCTAACGCCGCCGAGTTCATGGCTGCCGGGGCGTACGCCCTTGGAGTCGGTTCGGATCTGGTCGATGCCGCGGCACTGCGGGAGGGCAATCTAGAGAAAATAACATCAGCGGCGAAGGAACTGGTGCGGGCCGTTGCTTCGGCACGGCCGGCAAAGGCTGAGAAGAAGGCCAGTTAAGAACATAGTGAGCTAACGGCACGACTAGAGTCGCGCCCTTCCCAAACCCATCATCAGACGACTTCTACTCTTATTGATTTACGGCGCTCGCCAGCACCCCGCCATCTACCGGCAAAATATGGCCGGTCACGAAACTCGCGGCGTCGGATGCGAGAAAGATCGCAGCGCCTACCAATTCCTCCAGCTCTCCAAAACGATTCATCGGAGTGCGCATGATGACCTCGCGGCCTCGCCCAGTGCCAACAAGTAGCTTCTCGCTTAAGGGCGTCCGAAAATATCCGGGAGCAATCGCGTTCACGCAGATTCCGTACTTAGCCCACTCGATTGCGAGCGATTTCGTCAAAGAGGCTACGCCCGATTTGCTGGCACTGTAAGCGGCGACCTCGAAAAGAGCCAGGAATGATCCCATGGACGCGATGCTGATGATGCGGCCGTATCGCCGCTCGATCATGTGTTTTCCGAAAACCTGACAAGTGCGGAGCATGCCGGTCAGGTTCGTGTCCATGATGCGGTTCCAGTCTTCTTCGGCATAATCAACCGTTGGCGCCCGCTTGGTGATTCCGGCGGCATTCACCAGTATGTCTACCTTGCCAAATTCGGCCACGCATGCTTGCAGCAATTTCTCGAGGGAACTGCGATCGGCGACATTGCACGTGATCCGCAACGATCTGCGGCCGAGTTTCTCGATCTCGTCGGCAAGCGTGTTAACGAGATCGATCCGGCGGGCGCTCGAGACGACGTCCGCTCCGCCTTCAGCAAGCCCGAGAGCAACCGTCCTGCCGATTCCAGAACTGCCGCCTACAACGACCGCAACTTTTCCAGTCAAGTCCAGCTTCGCGTACATAGTTCCTCAATTTTTCTAAGGTGAGTTGCAGGCTTCACCAGTTGAACATTGTCCCATCCAGCTTGCGATTCACCGGCAAATATGCGCGCTCGTACGGAAAGTTCTCGCCCAGTTTTTCGTCATAGTCGACGCCGAGTCCGGGCGCGTCACCCGGATACAGGTATCCGGTATTGAACGAATACGAGTGCGGAAAAACTTCGTCAGTCTCGCGCGTATGCCGCATGTACTCCTGGATTCCGAAGTTGTTGATGGCAATATCGAAGTGCAGCGCTGCGGCCATGGCTACTGGAGAAAGGTCGGTGGCCCCGTGGCTGCCCGTGCGCACGTGGTAAATCTCGGCCAGTGCGGCGATTTTCTTCAGGTGAGTCAGGCCCCCGCCGTGAACGACCGTCGTACGCAGGTAGTCAATGAGCTGTTCGGTGATAAGAATGTGCGCATCCCAGACTGAATTGAAAACCTCGCCGACGGCCAGCGGCGTGGTGGTGTGCTTGCGGATCAGTCTGAATCCTTCCTGCAACTCCGCCGTCACCGCGTCCTCGAGCCAGAACAGATGATATGGTTCCAGGGTTTTGCCCAAGCGCGCTGCCTCGATAGGCGTGAGCCGGTGATGAACGTCGTGCAGCAGATGCAGGTCGTCACCAAACTTGAGACGAAGGGCCTCAAACAACTTCGGCACATGCAGCAGATATTTTTCGGTGGACCACACGTTCTCCGGCGGCAGACCCTTCTCCGCGGGCTCATAGAACATCTTGTCTTTGGCCACGCCATAGGTGGAGGGCAGGCCCGGAATGCCTGATTGGGCGCGGATTGCAAGGTATCCCTGTTGCTTGTACTTCGCCACTTCGTCGACGGTCTCTTCGATGTCGCGACCGTTGGCATGGCCGTAGACCAAGACTCCTGTGCGGCTCCTTCCGCCGAGCAAGTTATACACCGGAGTGTTCAGCGCCTTGCCTTTGATGTCCCAGAGCGCCATGTCCACGGTGGCGATCGCGGTCATTGTCACCGGACCACGCCGCCAGTAAGCGCCGCGGTAGAGGTACTGCCAGATGTCTTCGATTTGCGAGGGATCACGCCCGATAAGGCAAGGAATCAGATGATCCGCGAGGTAGGAGGCCACCGCCAACTCGCGCCCGTTTAGAGTCGCATCGCCTAGTCCGTAGATTCCTTCGTCAGTGAAAATCTTTAGAGTGACGAAGTTCCGTCCCGGAGAGCAGACGAATACCTTTGCATCTGTGATCTTCACAGCGTCTCCTTGACCGACCCACGAGTGTACCGAAACCTCAGATTCGGCGCACGAGCCCCCGCTCGGTTGCCTTGTTGTTCCGCACCAGCAGCAGGACAAGGATCATTCCAACAAAAGGGATGATCCCAAGAACGATTACGATTGGATCGAAAGCATGCGTGCCCATAGCCTGGCGCGCGTCAGAAACTTGGCCGACGAGGAAGAAGGCCACGATTGTTCCAAATCCCGTGCCGGTTCCTCCCAGCCCGCTTACCGATGCCACCGACCCACTCTCAAACAAGTCCGAGGGCAGCGTATTCGCCATGATCGTGAAACCCGCATACGTAAAGGTCACGATCGAGAACAGGAGCGTGATCACGTATTTGTTCGTTGTGAAGATTGTGGGAATCAGCAGCGTCATCCCGATCCCGCCGTAGACGATCGGGAGCTTACGCGCAAAGCTCAACGACCTTCCCCGCCGGACTAAATATCCTGAAAGCCACCCCGCAAAGAAGCTCCCCGCATCGGCGACAACAAACGGAATCCCCACCGTGATCAGACTGCTCTTCAATTCGATCCCCTTAGCGACGAGGTAGATCGGAAACCACTCCGTGATGAAGAAGAAGACCGGGTCGGTCGATGTCTTGGCGATGATCGTTCCCCAAGTCTGCGGCAGTTTCAACAGATCACGCCATCTCGGACGCACCGCTCCCGTTTGAGGTTCCGATTCCTGCCGGTCAGCCACGATCATTTCACGCTCCTGCCGGCTGATCCTGCTGTGCGACTCTGGCGGATAGTAGAGCCATCGCCACGCGATCAGCCAGAGAAAACCGAGCACGCCGGGAATCGCTACTGCAGGACGCCATCCCCAGCGAAAATAGATCCCGAGAACAATCACGGGAGCAACTGCCGCGCCGATGGACGACCCGCTGTCAAATAGGGCCGTAGCCAGAGCCCGCTCGCGTTTCGGAAACCATTCCGACACAGCTTTTGTCGCAGCCGGCCAATTCGCCGATTCCCCGGCTCCCAGCAGGAAACGGAAGGTCATGAGGCTGTAGAAGCTTCTGGCCAGCGAAGTCAACATCGAGATCATGGAATAGCAGATTACGGTTACAGTGAGCCCGCGCCGCGTGCCGATGCGGTCGATCATCTTGCCAAACGCACTCTGGCCTAGCGAGTACGCTACGCGAAACGCGATCGCGAGTTTCGCGTAATCCGTATTCGTCCAGTGATATTCGAGCTGTAAATACGGAGCGAGAACTGAAAGAGTTTGCCGGTCGATGTAGTTGATGACCGTGGAAGCGAACAGCAGGCCGCCGATCCACCAGCGCAGCGACGGAATCGGCTTCGGTGCGTTCGCCATTCAGTTTGCAGTTACGTTTCAGTCTCTCTGCCGGCAGTGCATTCGGTCTTTGCTGGCAGCGCACTCGCACTACGCTTCGCGGGGCGGACGAAGGCGTCCGCCCCTACACAAGCGACGGAGTCAAATCTCGGCGCCCGTTCCAATCGCGGCGCCAATATCTGCACGAAGGCCAGCGCCACCAGATAAGCAGTGCCGGCGAGAATGAAGATCGGCACGTAGGATCCCGTTCGCTGCAAAATGTATCCCACCATTTTCGCTATGCCCATCCCGCCAATCGTCCCCATTAAAGTCCCGAAGCCGACGACGGACGCCACGGCGCCTCGGGGAAACATATCCGAAGCGAGTGTGTAGATATTGGCAGACCATCCTTGATGCGCGCCCGCCGCAAGCGCCACGAGACAAACAGCAATCCATGGGTTGCTGGTCCGCGCAGCCAGGATAATTGGGGTAACCGCTAGCGCGCAGGCCAACATCGCTGTCTTCCGGCTGGCATTCACAGACCAGCCGCGCTTGAGCAGGCTTGACGACAGCCAGCCCCCGCCAATACTCCCGACGCTGGCACCGCTATAAATCACAAACAGGGGCAGAAGCATGCCGGTCAAATCCAGCTTCAGATTCCGGCTCAAGAAGTCCGGCATCCAGAACAAGTACACCCACCAGATCGGATCAGTAAAAAACTTTCCCAGACCGACGGCCCAAGCCTGCCGCAGGGTCACCAGAGTCCGCCACTGAACTGGTGGCATGGCCGGATCGGCAGGATCGCTCCGAATCAGGGCTAGTTCTGCAGGCGAGACCAGTTTGCTTTCTTCCGGGCGTCGATAGAGAGCCAACCAGGCTGCGACCCATAGGAAACCCATCGCACCTGTGGCGATGAAGGCCATCCGCCATCCGAATCGCAACGTGAGCCATCGCACGACGATCGGCGTGACAATCGCACCAACATTCGTGCCTGAATTGAAGATGCCGGTAGCGACCGCCCGCTCTCGTTTGGGAAACCACTCGGCGATAGCCTTGATCGAGCCGGGAAAGCTACCCGCTTCGCCAATGCCAAGGCTGAATCGAGCTGCGGCAAACTGAAAAATCGACCCCGCAGCCGCATGGGCCATTGCCGAAACACTCCAGAACAGTACGGCCAGGGCGAATCCAACGCGAGTCCCGAGCCGGTCGATCAATTTCCCGACCACTAGAGACCCGATGCCGTAGGCCAATGTAAAAGCGAAGATAATATTGCTGTACCCAATCTCCGTCCATCCTTGCTGCGCCTGCAGGGTCGGCTTCAACAGCCCGATCACCTGCCGGTCCATGTAGTTCACGGTGGCGGCGAAGAACAGCAGCGCGCAGACCAGCCAGCGCACTCGCCCGGGACTCTGCGGGATAGCGTCCTGAACCGCGTCAGGAGTCGATGTGGGCAATTGCGAGTTCAATGGATCCTGAAGACTTCGAAACTCTGCGCCGATGCTCAGCGCGAAGCGGAACTGATATATTCATCGCTTGAAAGACGCGGCTATGAAGGCTTTTCTCGACGAGAACTTCCTGCTTTCCAACGACGTGTCGCAGAAACTTTATCATCATTACGCCGCGCCGCAGCCGATTCTTGACTACCACTGCCACCTCCCTGTCAAAGACATTGCAGAGAACCGGCGCTTCGCGAATCTCTTTGAGATATGGCTCGACGGCGACCACTATAAATGGCGCTCGATGCGGGCGAACGGAGTCGCTGAAAGGTATATCACCGGCGACGCACCTGCCTACGAGAAATTTGTGGCATGGGCGCGAACGGTTCCCTATACGCTACGCAATCCGCTCTACCACTGGACTCACCTCGAACTACAGCGCTACTTCGGAATCACCGACTTGCTCGATGAAAAGTCTGCGTCTTCGATTTGGGAGCGCGCGAATGCCGCACTCTCAAAGGAACTGACAGCACACGGAATCCTGCGGAAGTTCCGAGTAGAAGTTGTCTGCACGACTGACGATCCGACCGACGATCTTTGCCATCACCGTGCGATTGCCAACTCCGATCTGAAGACGCGGGTTTTTCCGGCATTCCGTCCCGACAAAGCGCTAACGATCGGCACTCCCGAATTCCTGGTTTGGATCGAAAGGCTCTCGAAAGCCGCGAACATCGACGTCCGCAGCCTGAACGGATTCCTCGATGCAATTCGCAAGCGCCACGACGATTTCCATTCCGCAGGTTGTCGCTTATCCGATCACGGGCTGGATCTCTGCTACGCCACTCCTTGTCCCGAAAAGGCCGCTGTCGCCACGTTCGAAAACGCGCTCCATGGTAAGCCGATCAACGGCGGCGAGGCCGCACAGTTTGCTTCGTTCATGATGTTGTTCCTCGGCCGGCTTGATGCGGAAAAAGGATGGACTAAGCAGCTCCATCTGGGGGCCCTGCGCAACGTGAACTCGGCCGCCCGCGCGACAATTGGGCCCGATACCGGGTACGACACGGTGGGAGATTTCCCGCAGATCCGTCCCTTGGCTTCTTACCTGGATCTGCTTGCACGTGAAAATGCCCTACCGCGGATGATCCTCTACAACAACAACCCAGCCGAAACATTTGCCTTCGCCACGCTGATCGGCTGTTTCCAAAACGGCCTCGAGCCGGGGAAAATCCAGTACGGGAGCGCCTGGTGGTTTCTCGATCAGAAAGAAGGAATCACGGCGCAATTGAACGCACTCTCCAATGTGGGACTGCTGTCGCGGTTCGTCGGCATGGTCACTGACTCGCGTTCGTTCATGTCCTATCCGCGCCATGAATATTTCCGGCGCATTCTTTGCGACGTCATTGGCCAGGAAGTGAATGCCGGTGAACTACCTGATAATCAAGCGCTTCTCGAACACCTGATCCAGGACGTGTGTTATCGAAATGCACGGAATTACCTGAACCTTCCAGACTCGAATTCTGTGACCGATCAGTTAAAATAGGCGCGAGCCGATTGTTGCGCTTTCCTGAAATTCCAGCTGTGAGAGGGTCGTAGTGCGCTTCGCGGGACTCATACCTCGATATTTTCATTTCCGATTCAATGCTGCCCTGATCCGTTTTCTCCTGATCTCTCTGCCATTTGTGGGTGCAGCCAGGGCAGAAAATGCTGCGTTCGATCTTATCGGGCCCAAGGTTGATGTCCGGGTTCAGCGCGCGGGCACGACCTTGCCCATCGCAGAGGTTCCAAACCTTCAGCCGGGAGACCGTCTGTGGCTGCATCCTGACCTGCCCGACAGCCAGTCCGTGCGCTACCTGATGATCATCGCGTTTCTGCGCGGCGCGACCAATCCTCCGCCGGATTCCTGGTTTACCCGGGTCGAGACCTGGACTCGCGCCGTTCACGAAGAGGGAGTTTTCGTCACTATTCCTGAAGAGGCTGAAGAAGCCTTGATTTTCTTTGCCCCGGAGACCGGAGGCGCGTTCAGCACTCTCCGCGCGGCGGTTCGAGGCAAGCCCGGCGCTTTCGTCCGCGCCGCACAGGACCTGCAGCAGGCCAGTCTCGATCGCCAGCGGCTCGAAAAATACATGGACGCGATTCGGGAAATTTATACTGCCGATCCGGAGCAACTCAAGGCGCACACGACAATGCTGGCTCGCAGCCTGAATATCCGGCTTGATCAGCAATGTTTCGATAAGCCGAGTTCACAACAAGTTCCCTGCCTGACGCAGAACACGGATCAACTTGTGCTGGACGACGCTCACAGCCAGACGATGGTGGCGACGCTGACCTCTGGCCCTTCGTCGGACCTACTGGCCCAGATCAGCGCCACACCCACCGCTCGCGGCGGATACTACAGTCCTTACATCGGCGCGGTTGTTGACGTGGTTCGGATCCTCGGCACCGCCCACACAGCGCAGTACCAATACATTCCGGCGCTGGCGTTGCCCAAGCAAAATGAACTGAATCTGCGTCTGAACAATCCTCCGTCGTTCCGCAATCCCAAGTCGGTCATCGTGATTGGTCTGCCGCCGGTTCGAACAGCTCCGCCTCCACCTCTTCGTGCGGTCGATGCGGCGCAGGTGCTGTGCGCGGGAAAGCCTTCCCTCCTGCTTGCTGCCGATGGCGCTCCGCTGGTGTTCGCAACCGAACTCGCCCACGACATGGTTCTCCACGTGGAAACCAAATCCGGCCATCCGATCGACCTCGAAGCCAAGCCGGATCCCGTGCTCGGAGGTTTTACCGTCGACACGCATCCACTGGAAGCGGCTGATCTCGACGGTGAAGTCGCCGGCACCCTCCGCGGCCAGTGGGGGTTCCACAGCTTCGACGGGCCTCACTACCGGCTGCGCACTTCTCGTCCGGCACAGTGGACCGTGGCGTCAAAGGATGCCAGTGCCCTTATCATCGGCCGCGAGGATACGCTCCATCTCCAGTCCCAGGCTGCCTGCTGCGTCAGCGAAGTGACTTTCAAAGATGAACAGGGAAAAATCCTTCCGACCGACTGGAAGAATTCGAAAGCGGATGAACTCGAAGTGAAAGTGCCGCTGCAGAGAGCCAGCGCCGGATGGCTCACTATGCAGATAAAGAAGTTCGGGCTGCGTGAGGTCGATGAGATTCCTCTCCACACCTACGCGGAAGCAGCCCGGCTCGACACGTTCGACATTCACGCAGGGGATACGGATGGGCTGCTAAAGGGCACCCGGCTGGATCAGGTCGCCAGCCTCGAATTCAGCGGAATTGAGTTCAAACCCGACACGTTGACCCGTGCCAACCAACAGGACGAACTCAAGGTCACTACGGCGGATGCCACGGCAAAAACCAAGCTTCATCCGGGCGACCCCATTGTCGCGCACGTCTCGCTCAAGGACGGGCGAATCCTCGACCTGAAGAGTGAGGTCGACGTGCAGCGGCCTGCCGTTAACGTTCTTACCAAGAGCATCCAACTCGATCCGTCTGCCCCCCCGGCAGTGCGCCTCGGTAGCCAGGAAGAACTCCCGCAAGATGGCCGCCTGAACTTCTTTCTAAAGACTCAGGCCCCGGAGACGTTTCCCGCTAGTGAGAAAATCGAAGTTGCCACGGCCGATGAGTCGTTCCGCGTCCAGCTCAGCTTCAAGGACGGTAATCTCACCATGCAGGACGCGAAAACGGTTCTGGCGGTGCTTGATCCCATGAAGCTGCTTGGACCTTCGGCTTTCGGTCCCTTGAAACTTCGGCCCGTAAGCGGTGATGGCATCAACGGCGACTGGCAGCCTCTCGTGAACCTGGTACGCATTCCGATGCTGAAGGCCGTTCATTGCGTGCCGGACAAGCAGTGCACACTGAGTGGAGACAAACTCTTTTTGCTGGACTCGGTCAGCGCCGACGCCGATTTCGCCAATTCTGTCACGGTTCCCGAGGGATTTGTCGAGGACGCGTTGGCGATTCCGCCACCCAAAGGCAAGATGCTCTACATCAAGCTCCGGGATGATCCCGCAACCATCGACACCGTAGCCCTGCCGATGCCGCAACCCGAGCAATAAGCCATCACGAGTCGTGTGGCGACGGCCGCCTTCGACCGTCCAGCGAAGCGCAGCGAGCCGTGAGGGCACTGTTACCGCCAGCGCGATATACTCCCCTGTCAATGGCCAACATCCTTTACGGAGTCAACGGAGAAGGCGCCGGCCACTCTACCCGCGCCAAAGAAGTCCTCACACATCTGGTCAGCCAGGGCCACAATGTTCACGTCGCTTCATTTGATCGCGGCCTGCAGAACTTGAAAGACAATTTCAACGTCACCGAGATCTACGGTTTCCGTTTCGCCTACGTCAACAATCGCGTCCGCTACAAACGCACCATTGCGAAGAATCTGATGACTGTGCCGCACGCGGCGAAGAGTCTTTCGCAGCTGAACGCCCTAGTGGAAGACGAGAAGATCGATCTCGTCATCACCGATTTCGAGCCGCTTACCTGCCACGTCGGTCATAAGCGGGGCCTCCCAGTCATCTCCATCGATAATCAGCATTGCCTCACGAATGCCGTGGTCTCGTACCCGAAGCAGTACCGGCGTGACGCGGCCGCCGCCAAAATCGTGACTAAGCTGATGACCCCGCGCGCCAATGCCTACCTGGTCATTTCTTTTTTCACCGCTCCCATTCGCAAGCGCAACACTTTTCTATTCCCGCCTTTATTGCGCCAGCAGATTCTTGACGCAACTCCTAGCGAAGGCGAACATGTTCTAGTCTATGTAACCTCGCCCGCGCCAGCTTTGGCGAAGTTGCTGGGATCGACCCGCTGCCGTTTTGTCGCCTATGGGTTCGGGCGCGAAGGCTCTGATGGAAACATCATCTTCAAAAAGCCTTCCCTGGACGGCTTCTTTTCTGATCTCACCAGCGCTCGCGCTGTCATCGCAAACTCAGGGTTCTCGCTGGTGACCGAAGCACTCCATCTGGGCAAACCCTATCTGGCGGTTCCCGTGAGCCATCAGTTCGAACAGATCTTCAACGCGTACTGGCTGGAGAAGTCCGGATACGGGGCCTTCTGGGAGGAGTTGAACAAGGAGCGGGTGGAATCGTTCCTGTTTAACCTGCCCCACTATCGCGAGTCCCTTGCCAGCTATCCAAGGCAAGGGAATCAGGCTCTATTGCGGATGCTGGACGGACTAATCCGAGACTTCACGGAGTCTTAACAGAGCTCCGCGCGAGTACGAAAGTAACTCGAATCATCGCAGGCTCTTCGATACGATCTTCCGAGTACTCCGTGTCCCCAGACGGATCTGGGAGGCCTTTCGATGCGAAGATTTTTCGTCCTATTAGCAGCGGGCTTTTTTCTGGGCTCGATCTCCTATGCCCAGGACCAGCCTGCGCAAGATCAGCCGTCCGGTGCACAGGATCCACCGCCCCCTGCTCCTACGCTCTCCCTTGGCGAGATCGCGCGCCAGGTGAAATTGAAGAAGCAGCAGAGAGAAGCTCAACTCAAAGCGAAGGAAGCCGCTACTCATGATGCGCAGGCCTCGGATGCCACTCCAGCGGCTCCGGCGAAGACGGCTCATCTCGTCACGAATGACGACGCTCCCGAGCGCGCCACGGTAACTCCAGTTTCGGCGCATCCGGCTTCCGCCCCAGCGGATTCTCAGGCTGACACCGGAGACCATCAGGTGAAGGCCGAGACCTGGAAGTCCCAGATCCTGGCCCAGAAGAACGCCGTCGCCGAACTGCAGCAGGAGATGAAAAGCCTCAGCGACTCCATCCACTTCGCCGGCGGAAATTGCATCGCCAACTGCGCCCAATGGAATGAACGCCAGCAGCAGAAACAACAGGAAGTCGATACCATGAAGGCGCAACTCGAGGAGCAGCAGAAAGCGCTAGAAGAGATGCAGGAAGCCGCCCGCAAAGAGGGCTTCGGCAGCACCGTGTACGATCCGTAGAAACCGCGCGTCAGGCGTCGGCCTCGGACCTCAGGGCGTGATCCCGTCTGGGGGAGATTCCCAACCCAAATTCTTGTCATTCCGACGAGCGAGCGTAGCGAACCAGGAGGAATCTGCGTTTCCCTTTATGAGTACAATCTTTTTCATCTTTCCCATCTTTCCCACTCCCCAAAACACCCGCCTCGTGCGAAATTAGTTTATGCCTCTCGTTGTGCGCCCATCACCCATTCACGCTGTCGGCGTATACACCACCAGCGCGATCCGCAAAGGAACCCGCGTCGTCGAGTATGACGGCGAACGCATTACTCCCGAAGAAGCCGACCGCCGCTACGACGGAGCGTCGCGCACCTACCTTTATGGCCTCGAAGACGGCAAAACCGTCATCGATGGAGAAGGCCTCGGCGCATACCTGAACCATTCCTGCGATCCCAATTGCGAAGTGGACGAGATCAAAGGACGGGTATGGATTTTCGCGCTCCGTGACATCGGCCCCGGCGAAGAGCTGGTGTGGGATTACAACCTGTACGACGATGAAGACCCCGCTCCGTGCCACTGCGGTTCGCGAAAGTGCCGCGGTACCATGTACTCGCGCGAATGGATGGCCAAGATGCGCCGGCGTGAAGCTCGCAAGAAGAAACGGGCTCTGGCCGCATCTCTGGATGGCAAGAAGAAACCTTCGGACTTTGCGGTTCCCGCCATCGGGGTACAGAATGTAAAAGACGAGAACGAAAGCGCCGGGTGGCTCTCAAAAGATCAACTAGTTCCGTGACCCACCACAATCCGGATTACCTGTGCTCGGGCGTCCTTCCGTGCTCCCTCCACCCCTCGATGATCAGATACAGCACCGGGATGAAGAACAGATTCAATATGGTGGACATGATCATGCCGCCGAACACCGTGGTCCCGACCGAATGACGGCCATTCTCTCCCGCGCCGGTCGCGACAACCAGGGGCACGACGCCGAGAATAAAGGCCAGGGATGTCATCAGGATAGGGCGCAAGCGGATCGTCGCCGCCTGCACCGCCGATTCGACGAGCGGTACTCCACGCTCGCGTAGTTGTTCTGCGAATTCCACGATCAGAATTGCGTTCTTGCTGGAGAGCCCCACCAGCATGACCAGGCCCACCTGGCAGAAAACATCATTTTGCAGACCGCGAATCCACTGTGCACCCAACGCCCCCAGGAGTGCCATAGGAACTGCCAGCAGCACGATGAACGGCAGGACAAAACTCTCATACTGCGCCGACAGTGTCAGATAGACCACCAGGGTTCCCAGTCCAAACAGAATCAGTGAAGTGCCTCCGGCCTGCAACTCTTCAAGCGACAAACCAGTCCAGCTAAAGGAAAATCCCTGCGGCAGTTTCTTAGCGAGATCTTCCATCGCCGCGATCGCCTGCCCCGAACTGTACCCTGGCACCGGCGACCCATCAATTTCGGCCGACCGGAACAAGTTGTAGTGGCTGATCACCTGGGGCGTTGTGGTCTGGCTGATGCTAATTAGGTTATCGAGCGGAACCATGGCCCCAGCATCCGACCGGACGTAGAACTGCTTCATATCTGTCGCCGTCGCCCGGAATTGTTTGTCCGCCTGCACGTAGACGCGGTAGGAGCGGTTGTTGAAATCAAAATCGTTTACATATGCGGATCCCATGAACACGCCCAGCGTATCGGTAATCTGTGAGAGCGGCACGTGCAGGCTCTTTGCCTTCTCGCGATCAATCGTCACCAGGTACTGCGGATCGTTCGCCGTAAATGCCGTATAGAGCCCTACCAGTTCCTTGCGGCCGGCTGCCTGTCGCATCAAGCCCTGCGTCGCTGCGGCAAGTTCTTCCGGGGTATGTGCTCCCAGGTCCTGCAGCACAAACTGAAAGCCACCGAACTGGCCCAGTCCCTGGATCGGCGGAGGAAGCGTCGCAAATGCGATGGCCCCTGAAACTCCAAACAGCATGGGGCGAACCCGGTTCACAATCACTTTGGCGGAGTGCTCTTCCCCCTTGCGCTGCGAATACGGTTTCAGCGGGACAAAAATTAATCCCTGGTTCGCCGCCGCCCCCGCAAAGCTGAAGCCCGCCACGGAAAAAGTTCCTTGCGCCTCGGGAACACGGGCCAGGAATTGCGATACCTGCGTGCCAATTGACTTCGTATACTCCAGCGAAGCTCCCGCCGGCGCCTGGATCACGATGATGAAATAGCCTTGATCCTCATCCGGCACAAAACCCGTCGGTACTCGCGTGAATACGAGATAAGTCAGACCCAGGCCGCCGAAAAACAGCACCACCATTACCAGTTTGTATTCCAGCACGTGATGCAGCAGGGCACGGTAGCCACGGGTCATAGCAACGACACCGTCGTCAAACTTTCGCAGCAGCCACCACTTTTGCCGGTGCGAGTCGCGCAGAAAGATTGCCGCCAGCACTGGAGCCAGCGTAAGCGCGTTGAAGGCGGAAATAGCAATCGAAAATGCGATGGTCAGCGCAAACTGGCGAAACAGAATACCGGTCGTCCCGGGGAAAAACGCCACCGGAACAAACACGGCAACCAGCACCAGCGATGTGGCAATAACGGCACTGGTAATCTCGGTGGTAGCTGCTGTCGCCGCTTTGCGGGAATCGTGTTCGCCCTCAGCCATATGGCGCTCAATGTTTTCGATCACAACGATTGCGTCGTCGACGACCAGGCCGGTGGCGAGCGTGATGCCGAACAACGTCAGCGTGTTGATCGAGAAGCCGAGCAACTTCACAAAGACAAAAGTCCCGATAAGCGAAACCGGAGTGGCGATGAAGTGAATCATCGTCGTCCTCCAGTCGCCGAGAAAGATGAAGATCACCAGGATGACCAGCAAGATCGCCGAACCTACCGTGAAGACTACGTCGCGGATGGACTCGCTCACCGCGTCGGTCGTATCGAATGCCATTTTGTAGTGCATTCCGGGAGGAAAAGTTTTCGAGAGCCGGTCCAGTTCGGCGATCGCTCGCCGGTCGACATCGAGCGCGTTCGCTGTGGAAAGTTGCAGCACCGCGACGCCCACCGAGTCTTGCCCGTTGAATTGCAGAGCGGACGCGTAGGTCTCGGCGCCCAGTTCCGCATGACCCACATCTTTCAGTCGCACCAGCGTGCCGTCCGCATTCGTCTTCAGAATAATGTTGTCGAACTGCGCCGGTTCGCTCAGGCGCCCCACAGCCCGCACGCTGACTTGATAGTTCTGCCCCGGGACTGCGGGCTGCTGCCCCACTTGCCCGGCAGCCACCTCTACATTCTGTTCCGACAGCGCACTCACCACGTCTGGCGCCGTTAGCCCGCGTCCCGCCATCCGTACCGGATCCAGCCACAGCCGCATCGAGTATTTGCGCTCGCCGAAAATAATCACATCCGCGACACCCGGAATGCGTTTCAGTGCATCCCGCACATACACGTCGAGATAGTTGCTCATGAACAGCGTGGAATAGTTGTGCTCCTTGTCCGAAAAGACGGCAGCGCCGAACACAAAATTCTGCGATGTCTTTGCCGTCGTGATGCCCACTGCTTTGACCGCACCCGGCAGGCGGCCCTGGGCCGTGTTCACGCGATTCTGAATGTCAACCGTTGCCAGGTCCGGATTCCGCGTCAGATCGAACGTCACCAGCACCTGGCTCGTTCCGTCGTTTCCGCTAGTCGACGTGATGTACTTCATCCCCTCGGTGCCGTTGATCTGCTGCTCCAGCGGAATCGTGACCGCACTCTCTACCGTCTGGCCGCTGGCACCGATGTAAGCGCTGGTAACACCCACCTGCGGCGGCGCAAGATTCGGAAACTGCGCAATCGGCAGCGAAGGGATCACCGCCGCGCCCGCCAGCACAATCAGCAACGCACAGACCGATGCAAATACCGGACGTCGTATGAAGAAATTAACGAACATGAGAGATCAACCCCAAACCACAACCGCAGAGGACGCTGAGTACGCCGAGGCCTTGGAAATCTTGCGTCGCACTACTACAAGTATGCCCCGATCTAAGAATCCAATAATTCTCTGACTCCTTCGCGTCCTCTGCGGTTTTCATTCGCTGCTAGCTCATTGGAACAACCGGCGCTCCGTCCCGGAGAAATTGGGTCCCGGAAATAATCACTTTATCCCCCGGCTTGATTCCATCCCGCACTTCGTAATTGTTGCCCACGGTTTCGCCAATGGTCAGCGGCCTCTGCTTGGCTACGAACGCTCCGCCAGTCTGTGGCTCAGCCACAAATGCGAAATACTGTCCCGCCAGTCGCGACACCGCCAGAATCGGAACCTCCGGATTCTGATGCGTCCCCCACACCAGCCGCGCCCGGATGAACTGCGATTGCCGTAACGCATCATTCCCATTCAGAATGCGCGCTTTCACCAGCACGGTCTGCGTCGTGTTGTCGACCTGCGGAGAGATGAAGCTGACACGGGTATCAGCCAGCACCTTCCCGTTACTGTCCAAAACCTGCACCGGCAAATTCATCTTCAATTGCGACGACCGCTCGATCGGCACATACACGTAAGCTTCGAGACTTCCCGGTTGATCGACTGTCGTAAGCTGAGTCGCGTTGGTGACTCGATCGCCCACCCGCACCGGGATATCTCCCACGATCCCAGTTCGCGGCGCCGTCACTTTGTAGTAATGCAGTTGCACCCGCTGCTCGCTCACCTGCGCATCGAGCGCCTCCATCTGCGCTTGAGCGGCGTCAAGCGTCGCCTTGGCTTGATCGAGATCCTGCTTGCTGACCACTCCGGCAGCAGAGAGACCCTGGGAGCGCTCATATTGTTGTTTGGCCCAATTCAGCTGGGCCTGCTGCGCCGCCCGCGCGCTCTCCTGGCTCTTCACTGTGGCCTGTTGCTTTAACGGATCGATCTCCATCAACGCGCCGCCGGCCGCCACTTTTTCTCCCGAGTGCACGAAGATCTGCGTGATTTGCCCGTCAACCTGGGGCATAATCACTGCCGAATCGCGCGACTTCAAAGTCGCCACGTATTCCGAGGCGTCGTTCACAGGCTGGGCCTTGGCTTCCATCACCTTCACGGGCATGGCCTGCATCCCGGCCGCTTGCGGATTTTGCGGCTGGCCCTTGGAGCATGCCACCGTCGCTGCCAAGACAAGGCAGAGCAGACTATTCATCACGATTTGCTGAAGCTTGTTCGCCATAGCTGATACCGTTCCTGCGTCTCTCGCGTGCGAGCCTTACCTCTTCAGGGCTTCAAGGTCAGGATGCCGACCGAATACCCGTTCAGGTCTATCGTAATCTTCGCCGCCGGTGTCACCATTGTGGGTGCCGGGCCATTGGCCGCACTGGTGTCTTTATCAATCACCAAGAGGCTGGCACTCGAAAAATTGCCCAGAGCAGACACATCGACGCTGACACTGAATGGGACGCCTGGTCCGTTGTTGTCGGTTGCTGGACTATTTACCGCATGATTGGCCACCATTACAACCACGCTGCCATCGCTATTCATGACGGGCAATGTCTCCAGGTCTGCATTGTCGGACGATGTGAACTGGAGAACATGCGATCCGGCCGATGGGGGAAAGGCCTGCCCTAGCCAGTAATCGACCCAGTAGCTAAGTTGGAGGGCTGCGTCATTTCCGTTGACTTCGCCAAATTGTGGATCGGCGGCAAAGTCCCAGTGATATAGCGCCTGCGTGCCAGCCTGACCTAATTGCGAGAAAACATATGGCCGCCACGCCGCGAAGAAGGGGCTCGATCCTCGGGCGTCATCTACAAATGTAGTTCCATTGCACGCGCTGATTCCACCGCCCTTGTCGAAATCGGCGTTGACATTATTTTCCGTCACCCACACAGGCACATTCGCTAATGCCAGGTTCGTATTAAGCTGCGTGTAGATGTCAGTTACCTCGCTCACGAAGCCGGGCACAGTCGAGAACAGCTTGGCATCATTGTCCTTCTGGTTGCAGGTGGAATAAAAATGCGTAGCCAACACGTCCACATGTGCCGTCACGCCTTGCACGAATGCGGGTAGATACTGATTGGCGAGCCCGGAATAATCACCGAGTTCTACAGCAGCGTACTTCAGCGATCCATCGACTGCCTGCAGTGCCGGAACTAGAGCGTTGTAGAGCTGCGTGTATTGCGTGGAATCCAAGTTGTTGAAGTTCGGCTCGTTATAAATTCCCCACCAGGTAATCGGGATGCCGCTGGGCGAGGCGTGCGGGCCATCGGGGGCCGTAAAGCCTCCTGGGATATTGTAGTAGCGAACAAGATCCGCGGAGTACTCCGCGAACTGCAGGTATGTAGGGTCGATGAAATTGTGATTCACGTCGTACATGAATCCCGGAGCGACCGCAATCTGAAACTCCGGACTGTGATCGCCCACGCCCAGCACCGGCTGCGTAATTGCATCCAATATGGTGAAATCCCACGTGCTGGCCGAAGTCTGCGGAACTCCCTGCGAGACCCCTTGCAGCCGGATGTGATTCGATCCCAGCTTTCCTAATGGGGTAGTCGCCGACGGATTCTGCTGGAAGAATGTATAGTCCCACTCCGCAGGCTGAAACGACGTCGACATCGCCACGCTGAATGCGCCGCCCTTGGTGGCAGAGATCGCGACTGAGGCCTGCGTGAGGTTCGTGCCTCCACCTCCTCCGCCGTTGGATCCCATGCCGCCCCCGCCGCATCCGGCGGCTAACGCGGCGGAAACAGACACTGCGGCCAGCTTTAAGAATTTCATGTCGGGGCATTGTATCCCGAAAATCGAATTTTCTCCGTGATCCGAAACCCTTGCCGAGGTTGGCTTAGATAGCCCAAGAGTCGACCACCACCTCCAGGTCTTTTTTGGCACACAGTCGAGCTTTGCTCGACGGACAGCCGAGGCGGCTGTCCCCCCAAAAACCAGAACCTTACTTCCTAATCATCTTCCCTAGGATTTCCTTCACGATCTTCGCGGCTACCGTCGCGGTCATGTCCCCTAGGTCGCGCGCCGGGTTGTATTCGACGACATCAGCACCGACGATTTCTCCCTCAATCGCGTGCAGGTGAGCGATCGCTTCGCGAACCGACATCCCGCCAGGCTCGCGATGCGAAACGCCAGGTGCAAACGCCGGATCAAGCACATCCATATCGAACGATATGTATATCGGCCCAGCCTTCAGCTTCTCGTAAGCCGGAAGCCCTCGCATCTCCGCGACCTCGACCCCGAATCTTTTCGCCTGCTCCCGCTGATGACCGTTCATCGTGCGAATGCCAACCTGCACCAGCCGTTTTGCCAGTCCGGACTCCATGATCCGCGCAAAAGGGCAAGCATGCGACAGCCGGTTCCCTTCGAGCTCGTCATACAAGTCCGGATGCGCGTCAAAGTGGAAAATCGTCAGCTCCCGGTACCTCTTTGCGAATGCTTTCAAGATCGGATAGGTAATCGAATGATCCCCACCGAGCGAGGCGGTCCTGCACCCCTCATCCAGCAGCCTACCAATGCCTGACTCGATGACCTCAAATTCGTCGTTCTCGGAGAACGCAAGATCGCCAGCGTCGTCAAATGTACCAGTGGCCCCAAGGTCTATGCCTGACTCGGTCCACTCATTGGAGGCATCGCAATGCATCGCCTCGCGAATTTTGGGCGGAGCGTCCCCCGCGCCTCGCAGATACGACGACTGCCCGTCAAACGGGATGCCCACCAAGGTTGGCATACCCACATTCTTCCGGTTCATTACGGTTCCCCTTTAGCCGCCGCGAATACCGGCCTAACGCCAAGCACACTGACCACTTTCAGGTCTTGCGGACCCACAGAATCCTCCACCTGGGCCTCCGCATCCTTTATCCTAGAACCAGCACTTTTATGACCCCGAAATCCAAGACTTCCGCCGCGGTCGTTGATCGCGCCTCGACCAACGGTTCAAACCCGGAACGCGAACGCGTTTTCAACGCCTATCGGCAGTGGGGATACCTCGAAGGCGACCTGGACCCTCTCGGCTTTCTGCGACCACGCCCCACGCCGGAACTCGAACGCGAAGGCGAATACGCCCGCGAAGCGCGCGCCATCTACTCCAGCACCATCGGCGTTGAAATCAACCATATCTACTCCCCCGAGCGACGGCAATGGATCTACGAGCGCATGGAGTCGGAACCGCCTGCCGAGGATCAAGCGCGTATTCTCGATTTGCTCATCCGCGCTGACATCTTCGAGCAAGTAATGCAGCAGCGCTATCTCGGCAGCAAACGCTTCTCGCTCGAAGGCACCACCGCGCTCATCCCGTTAGTCGATGAAGTTCTGGATTCCGCATCACGCCTGGGCGCGATCGAGTTGGTGCTGGGCATGAGCCACCGCGGCCGGCTCAACGTGATTGCGCACGTCGCGAAGCGTCCACCGCAAGAAATCTTTGCTGGATTTGAGGACGTCGACCCGCGCAGTGTCCTCGGCTCTGGAGACGTGAAGTATCACATGGGCGCTACCGGCGAATACGTCACCCGAAGCGGCGGCAAGGTTCACATTCATCTGGTATCCAATCCGAGCCATCTGGAAGCCGTCGACCCCGTGACGGTAGGACGCACGCGCGCCAAACAGGACCGCACCGGCGAAGGCGGACGCGAGAAATACCTTCCGCTGCTGGTCCATGGCGATGCCGCGTTCGCCGGCCAGGGAGTTCTCGCCGAGACCATGAACTACGCCGACCTGCCGGGATATACCGTCGGCGGCACGATTCACGTTGTGGTCAACAATCTTCTCGGCTTCACGACGAGTTACACCGAGGAGCATTCGACGCGCTTCGCAGCCTGCATCGCTCGGCGCCAGTCGATCCCCATCTTCCACGTCAACGCCGAAGATGTCGATGCCGTCGTCCGCGTGGCCCGCCTGGCTGCTGAATTTCGCTATCAATTCGGTACTGACGTTGTGATTGATCTCATCGGCTACCGCCGACATGGCCACAGTGAGGTGGACGATCCGACAATTACGCAGCCGTTGCTCTACAAGAAAATCAAAGATCATCCGCCCCTCTGGCAGATTTATGCGGATGATATCGGCGAGACAGAGGCGCAGGCGAAAGCTGACGCGATCCGCACCGAGTTCGAGGCCGCCCAGAAAAAAGCCGGCAGCATCAAACACAAGCCGCTTCTGCGCGAACTCCCGAAGTATTGGGGTAAGTACTTCGGAGGGCTCCACCGTGACGAGTACGAGGTCGAGACAGGACTCCCTTCCGAAGAGTTGGCGGAATTGACCACGCGCCTCACGACATATCCCGAAAGTTTTCACATTCATCTGAAAGTGAAAAAGCTGCTCGAGCAGCGCGCCGAGATGGGAGTCGGCAAGCGCCCGGTAGACTACGGCATGGCCGAGGCCCTCGCCTTTGCGAGCCTGGTGAAAACCGGCACGCATGTGCGCATGTCAGGACAGGACTCCCGCCGTGGGACTTTCAACCAGCGCCACTCGGTGCTGATCGACATTGAGAATGAAAACGAATACGTTCCGCTGGAAAACATCGCCGCTGATCAGGCTCGCTGCGAAATCTATAACTCGACGCTTTCCGAGGCTGGCGTTCTCGGGTTCGAATACGGATACAGCCGCGACTATCCCGAGTCTCTGGTTCTTTGGGAGGCGCAGTTCGGAGACTTCGTCAACGTCGCGCAGGCGATCATCGATCAATTCATCAGCGCCGGAGAAGCGAAGTGGAATCTCCTCTCCGGTCTCGTGATGCTGCTGCCGCACGGCTACGAGGGCCAGGGTCCCGAGCACTCAAGCGCGCGCATCGAACGCTTTATCCAGTTGGCGGCGAAGCATAATATCCAGATTGCCCAGCCCTCGAATGCGGCGCAGTATTTCCATCTTCTGCGTCGGCAGGCTTTGCGTCATTGGCGTAAGCCGCTGGTCGTGTTTACGCCGAAAAGCATGCTGCGCCACCCCGACGCCAGTTCTCCGATCGAGGATTTCACGCACAAGAGTTTCCTGAATGTCATTCCCGACACGACGGTCGGAGAGGCCGAACGCATCCTGATCTGCACCGGCAAAATCGGTCACGAATTGCAAGCTGAACGGAAAAAGAGGAAAGACACAAGCACGGCGATCGTATTCCTCGAACAGCTGTACCCATTCCCTGAACAGGAAGTCGCTGCGGAGTTCGACCGTCACGGCAAGAACTCTGACATCGTCTGGGTGCAGGAGGAACCCGCGAACATGGGAGCCATGTTCAACATGCTCCCGCGCCTGAAACGGATCGTCGGCGACCGCCCAGTCCTGACGGTGAAGCGCAGCTCCGGCGCGAGTCCAGCGACGGGTAGCACGAAGGCACACGAGGTCGAACAGAAAACACTGCTCACACTAGCGTTCACGATCAAGTAAGCACTGCTCAGGTAGCAACAGCCGCGTCGGCTGCCCGCCGAAGCGCAGCGAGGCGAGCCCCGGGTAGGAATTCTCGAGCGCCTAAAAGCCACTTCCAAGGGGGCGTGGGTCGTCTTTACCGCCCCGGCCGTTCCGTGACCGCCTTTCCACCTGTCCCCGGCAACTTCACCTTTGCCCTCTAGCCAACAACTCCTCTAAACTTCCATACGCATAAATCGTCGGCGCATGATTGGCCATTAACCCGCCCGTATCCGCCGTGGGGCCATAGTTGCTGTGAATCTCCCGACCCAGCATGCGCAGCATAGCCATCAACTGTCCGCGATGATGCGATGTATGCGCAACCCTCCGCATCATGACCCACGCTCGCGAGCGCCCCACGTCAAAGAACTTGACCTCCTCTTCCCACCATCGTTCGTGTTTCGCTTCCAGCGCCGCCAGTCGCTTCCCGCTGTCTTCCACATATCGATCGATGAAGTCTGTCGGGGTCTCCTGCTTCGGTAATGGAGGCGATCCCACATCAATCCCCAACATGTTTCGAAACCACAAATCCTCACTCACGCACTGATGCACCATTTGCTCCAACACGCTGCGTCCCCGCGAGTCGCCACTCCTCGGCCGGACAACCAAGTCCTCATCCATGAACTCGCTCCACACGCTCACAACTTTGATCCGTTCTGTTGCGTAGGTCTCAACCAGGAATGCATATCTCATCGGGGATCGCCTCGCGTATTCCTCAACTCGGGCAGAGTCGAGAACAAGGTTACGCAGTCGAGCACGATTTACAAGAGTGGAAACGGCGTGGTCGGCGGTGAGGCGGAAACTATTCCTTATGCTCGCGTCGTCTTAAATAGTCTATGAACATCTGCTCGACCGGCTTGTCGTAGGAGATGAGCACATGGCGGACGGGGCGTCCGCTGACGAAGTGGCAGACTTCTTCAGCGAGGTTCTTGGCGTGGTCTCCGGCGCGCTCCAGAGACTGTGTCATGAAAATCACCTGCAGACTAGCCTGCCGGTGAACATTTTCCGGATTCTCAATGTGGCGCAGGAAAACCAGATTCCGCAGGCGATCCATCTCGGCGTCAGCGCGCAGGACTTCCACCGCCTTGCTCACATTGCGCTCGGAGAACGCGTCGCCGCAATCGGTGAGCATCTTCTCGAGTATCGTCGCCATCTGCGTGAGATCGCGGGTATCTTCCGGGTCGATCCGCCCGCTCACCGATTGGGCGCTGTTAGCGAAACTGAGCAGAAGATCGCCAATGCGTTCCAGCCCAATCATGAACTTCATGCAGGCGAGAAGCTCCCGCGCTTCCGCTGGTCCGACTTCGGTAATGGCGGTGGTCACGCCATTGTCGATTTCCAGGTCGAGCGTATCGAGTTCCCGCTCGCGCTGGCGCAGAGAATTCAACAGCGCGCTCGATCCGGTCGCAATGCCTTCGGCTGCCGCGCCCGCCGCTTCTTTAGCCATGTGGCAGGCCTCGACTGTGCGGCGCACGATGTAATGATGAGCCGGTTCAGGATTCGGGCTCTTGACTGCTGTACTCATGGATATATCCGCCGGGCGAGAACGCGGGCGACGCGGTGCTCGAATGGGACCATCGCCGTTACTCTGCCAATTCTGGGATCGGATCGCCAACAGCTAAGCATAAACGGTTTGATCCCAGCTGCGGTTAATAGGCTGTGAATTTTGCACCATCTTAGCGACTTACCCCGGGTGCTCGAATCACACCCGCAAAATCGCTTCCGTGCTATTCTGCGCGGTGCATTTCCGTAAACGTTTACGGTGATCCTAGCCGCTTCGGGAGACGAAGTCGAATGAAACGCGCCCTGCAATTTTTCTTCTTACTAGTCGTTGGAGTCAGCTTTCTGGCAATGAACCGCGCCGACGCCCAGTGGACCCCGATGAATCCAGTCCGGAAAGTTCAGCAGGAGGCCGACGGCGTTGTTTTCACCATGGGAACGGGGACGTTGAAGCTGCACGTCTGCTCGGATTCGATCATTCGAGTTCTGTACTCGCCAAACGCAACGTTTCCCCAGCGAACCGACTTCGTGGTGATCAAAGACAGCTGGCCGGCGGCCAAGTGGAGCATGCAGTCCGCGGACGACGCCATCACGCTTAGTACTTCCTCGCTGAAGCTCACCGTCACCAAGAAAGACGGCGCCATCGCTTACGCCGATGCGAACGGGACACCTCTAGTGCAGGAAGCCTCCCGCAGCATGCGAGCCGAAAAGGTAAACGGCGAAGACACCTACCGCGCCGAATCATTCATCAATGTGTACGGTTCGCACGAGGGACTCTACGGCCTGGGACAACACCAGTCCGGCGTGTGGAACTATCGCGGCGAGTCGGTCGACATCGTTCAGGACAACAGCAACATATCCGTACCGCTGATGGTATCGAGCAAAGGCTACGGGATCTTCTGGAACAATATGTCGCGCAGCAGGTTCAACAACCGGTTCGCCAATTATCTGTACATCAGTTCCGAAGTTGCCGACGTTATCGACTACTACTTTTTGTACGGGCCCGAGTTCGACAAGATCATTGCCGGATACCGCGAGCTGACGGGACAGGCTCCCCTGTTCGGCAAATGGGCGTACGGATTTTGGCAATGCAAGAACCGCTACAAGTCGCAGGACGAAATCCTGGGAGTCGCGAAGAAGTATCGCGACCTGCACATTCCCGTCGACAACATCGTGCAGGACTGGTTCTGGTGGAATCGCAAGGGGGAATTCTTCTTCAACAAGAATTATCCCGACCCGAAAGCCATGATCGACCAGCTCCACGCCGAGAACTTCCACCTCATGATTTCCATCTGGCCCTTCTTCGAGCCGGGCTCAACGAATTACGATTACATGAACCGCAAGGGATGGTTCGTCGACAAGTTCAAGTATGCAAAACCGCCCTATCACACCGACGCAATGGCCGTGTATGACGCCACCAGCCCCGAAGCGCGCAAGTATTACTGGGATCTCGTCAACAAAGGACTATTCAGCATCGGAGCTGACGCCTGGTGGATGGATACGACTGAACCCGAAACCGAAGGCCAGGAAGAGAACATTCTGCTGCACCATAAGCTCGCGGCCGGCAGTGGCGACCGGTATGTGAATGCCTATCCGCTGCAGGATACCGGGGCCGTGTATCAGGGACAGCGCAGCACGTCGGACAAGAAGCGCGTTTACATCCTCTCTCGGTCTGCGTTTGCCGGCTCGCAGCGCAATGCTGTGACCGCATGGTCGGGCGACATCAACTCCGATTGGTTTAGCTTCCGCCGCCAGATCCCGGCAGGATTGAACTTCGCGGTTTCCGGGATTCCTTACTGGACCACCGACATCGGCGGATTCGTATCCGGCAGCCCTGCTGATCCGGCGTTCCGCGAATTGTTCGTACGCTGGTTCCAGTACGCGACCTTCAACCCGATCCTGCGAGTTCATGGCACGCGAAACCCCGACGAGAACGAGCTATGGTCGTACGGCCCGGATGCGCAAAAGATCCTGGTGAACTTCGACCGCTTGCGCTATCGCATGCTGCCATACATCTATTCGCTGGCGTGGAAGACGACTAGTGAGAGCTACACGCTGATGCGGCCGCTGGTCATGGATTTCCGCACTGATCCCCGCGCTGACAATATCGGCGATCAATTCATGTACGGGCCGGCATTCCTCGTGAATCCGGTGACTGAGCCTGCTTCCACAACTCGACCTGTCTATCTGCCCCAAGCCAAGTGGCACGACTTCTGGACGGGAGCCACGATCGAAGGCGGCCGGATGATCAACGCGATCACTCCCCTCGAGCACCTGCCCTTATACGTGCGCTCCGGATCAATTCTGCCGCTAGGGCCGGATGAAGAATGGTCCACAGAAAAATCCGCCGACCCGATCGAGTTGCGCATCTATCCAGGCGCAGACGGCGACTTCACCCTCTACGAAGACGAGAACGACACCTACAACTACGAGAAGGGCGCGTACGCGACAATCCCGCTTCATTGGGATGACGCCGCACACACCCTGACCATCGGCGATCGGAAAGGACAGTTCCCGGGCATGCTGGAGAATCGCTCCTTCCACGTAGTGTTTGTCCGAGAAAACCACGGCGTCGGCGTAAACCCCACCGACCAGACAGACAAAGTTGTTGAGTATTCCGGCAAGCAAGTCATCGTAACCCAATAACGAAGGCGCGGGTAAGGAACGTGTGAGGACGGACGCCACCGTCCGTCCAGCGAAGCGAGCGCCCCCGAGCACAAACCCGTCCCGCAAGATCACTAATTCACTCTTGACGGCCTCATGCATGAAACCACCCGGACGAAATGCGTCCGGGGCCACGTGTTTCCTTTTTGCTTGACACAAATCCGCTCCGGTGACAATATGACGCTATACGACATGTCACCAAAAGCCATAATCGAAAGCTTGCCCTTGTCCGAACCCGTCCTGCTGATTCTGCTGAGCCTGGCGGGACAACCGCAGCACGGCTACTCGATCCTGAAAGACGTCGAACGCATGAGCAACGGACGCGTTGTCCTCAGCACCGGTACGTTGTACGGCGCTCTCCGACGATTGCTCGACGACGATTGGATCGAGCGCTTCGAAGAAGAAGAGACTTCCAGGGGTCGTCAAGCCTATCGCCTGACGCCACAGGGACGCCGCAACCTGCAGTCAGAGATCGACCGGATGAAGAACCTCACACGGCTGGCGACTCTGCGAGTTGCGACGAAAGAGGGTTGATGATGCTCGCTGTCTACCGAAAACTGCTGCGTCTGTACCCCGCCGAACACCGGGAACTGTTTGGCGAAGAGATGATGGCGGTTTTGCGCGAAGAGAGTGACGATCACGCGAAGAAGAAATTGCTCGCGCGGGGCCGCTTCTTCGCCCGGGAAATTACAGGCCTGGTGAATGGCGCGCTCCACGAGCATTTTCGCGCATGGGTCGAAATTCAAGATGGTCTATCCTTTGCAACCGGGAGGTTTAATATGCGCAATGGATTCCGTTTTCCAAAAACGACGATTGTATTCATGACTCTCATTCTTGCCTGTGTGGTGACGGCCATCAAGAAAGGCGAAGATATCGCTGCCTCGGTGCCCAACGTCGATCCGCCGCTCCCCGTTCACATTCAGCCGGTGCACTCGATTCTGTTAGGAGGGCTCCCGCTATTCTTCGCGTTCTTCTATGCTGCCGGACTGATCGGGTGGGCGATTATGTTTGCCCTCCGGCGCTCCGGTACGCACCGCCTGGACAACATGTCCGCCGGACAAAAGTAGCTGCATCCAGCCTGCAGTTCCTTACTCTCGCTGGTAATCCCCAGCCGCCGGACTTGCGCGTTCACTTGCCTGCCGCCACCATTCTCTCTAGACTCGTTCTCTCTGTCATCGAAGCAGCAAATTCATTCTGCAGCGGGCTGCGGAGAGTCGAGGGCGCCTTGACCTGGTACTTTATCTTTTTCTTTTTGTCGGGGTTCTGCAGCATTCTCTACGAGCTGATTTGGTTGCGCCTGTCCATGGCGCAATTCGGCGTTACCACCGCCATGGTGTCAATCGTTCTTTCGATCTTCATGGCGGGTCTGGGCCTGGGCTCGTGGATCAGTGGCAGGTGGCTGAACGGTAGTCGCTTACCTGCGCTTCGAGTCTACGCGCTGATCGAATTAGTGATTGGTGGCTTGGGCCTCGCTGTCCCTTACGCGCTCGTCTGGAGCGGTCATACCCTGCAGAACACCGCACTACATTCTTCTTCCGGCTACTATTGGCTGGCTGGTTTCCTGGTTGCGCTCACTCTGCTCCCCGGTTGCTGTCTGATGGGAACGACCCTCCCGGTCGGCATGCGTGCCATCGGCCAAACACTGCCCACTGAATCGCGCCGATCGTTCAGCTATCTCTACATGGCAAACGTTGCTGGCGCCGTGGCTGGAACCGCATTGCCGCTGCTTCTGATCGAGTGGCTTGGATTTCGTGGAACTCTCAAGATTGGTGCCGCCTGCAACGGGTTGATCGCCATTTCAGCCTTCGCACTCTCCCGACGGCCGATGACACAGCGGGCGTCTCAAGAAACTTCACCGGTTGCGCTCAGCACTCCACCAATTTCGAATGCCGGCGACGGTGGCATCCTTGCGCTCCTCTTTTTGAGCGGTCTGACCTCTATGGCAATGGAAGTCATATGGGTTCGGCAATACACGCCGTTTATGGGCACCGTGGTTTATTCGTTTGCTTCGATTCTTTCGGTGTACCTGCTGGCAACGTTTGTTGGTTCCCTGATCTATCGGCGATGGACTTCGCTGGAGTGGCGGGAAAATCCGGCAATATGGAGTATTCTGGCAGCCGCGGCATTGCTTCCCCTGGTCCTCACCAACCCGGACATTCAGCTGTCGAGACTTCTTCGTTTAGTGCTAGGGCTCTCTCCGTTTACAGGACTGCTGGGCTTTGCCACGCCCATGCTGCTGGATCGTTTTTCGGCGGGCAACTCCAGCAAGGCCGGAATCGCATATGCCGTCAACATTGCAGGCTGTATTCTCGGACCACTGCTCGCGGGATTTATGTTGCTCCCCTTTATGGCAGGACGCTGGGCGCTGATCGGACTCACCGCACCATGGCTTGTCGTGGGGCTCGCCCAACTATTCCCGGCTCGCAACAACGCAGCCAGGATCGGTGTGCCGATCTTCGTCTCGATAGCTCTGGCATTTGTGTTGCTCACTGCCGGAAGGGGACTCGACGAAGAGACTAGCGACCAGAAAGTGCTTCGCGACTCAACTGCGACTGTCATTGCGTCCGGCACCGGCATGGACAAGAAACTCCTGATTAACGGCTATGGGATCACTTCCCTCACTCCTATTACCAAGATCATGGCCCACCTTCCCATGGCGTTCCTCAGCCGCCCGCCGGAGAAGGCACTCGTGATTTGTTTTGGCATGGGAACGACGTTCCGTTCCATGCGCTCCTGGAATGTTCCTGTGACGGTCGTCGAACTCGTGCCCAGCGTTCCGCGATTGTTTGGCTTTTACCACAGTAATGCCGAACAGATCCTGAACGCGCCGATGTCGCACGTCGTAATCGACGACGGCCGCCGGTATCTGGAGCGGACACGCGACCAATATGACGTCATCACGATTGATCCTCCACCGCCGCTCAGTGCCGCGTCATCAAGCCTGCTTTACTCACAGGAGTTTTATGGGGCAGCGCGACAACGATTAAAGCCTGGAGGGATCTTGCAGCAATGGCTTCCGGCGACTGCTGACGATGATCCGGTGGACACCGCCGCTGTCACCCGATCCTTACGCAACTCTTTCCCGTTTGTGCGCGCTTTTCCGAATGAGTTCGGCGTTCATTTCTTGTGCAGCGAGCGGCCTATCCCAGTCTTTACGACGGAACAAATCGTGACCCGTATGCCCACGAGCGCGCTGGAGGACTTGACGGAGTGGGCGCCTGCCGATGCTGCAGGATTGAGTGAACGGGCTTCCGAACAATTGGATGATCTGCTCCAGGGAGAGTTGACCCTGGACTCGCTGATCGCCGCCTCTCCCGACACGCCAGCGCTCACCGACGATCGCCCCATCAACGAGTATTATCTGGTCCGCAAACTGCGCCACGACCGGCACCCACAAACCGATTGAGTCTCGTTGAGTTCTTGTGGGCGGCAGTGCTTTGTCTGTAGACTCAGGACCGCGTTGCCAACTTATTCCACGACTTTGCGTCGATTCTTCTACCTTCCGGTCTCGTGCTGTCTCTTTGCTTCGGCGATTGCGTTTGCCCAGTCGCTCGATACTCCATCGGTCGAAGCCTACGTGAAAGCCGAAATGCAGCGGCAGCACATTCCCGGCCTGTCGCTGCTCGTTGCGAAGGCTGGAAAGATCGTTCTCGCCCGGGGATTCGGATTGGCCAACGTGGAATTGCAAGTGCCAGCCAAGCAGGAAACGATTTTTCAGTCAGGTTCCGTGGGCAAGCAATTCACCGCCACGGCCGTGATGATGCTCGTGGAAGAGAGAAAGGTCGGCCTCGAGGATCCGCTCAGCAAGTATTTTAAAGAGGCGCCAAAGACCTGGAACAACGTTACCGTACGCGAGTTGCTGAGCCACACCGCGGGCTTTGGCGACTATCCAAAGAATTTCGATTTCCGGAAAGACTGGTCCGAGGACGAACTCCTGAAGCTCGTCGAGAGCCTTCCGCTTTCCTATGAGCCCGGAACGAAATGGGCCTACAGCAATCTTGGCTTTCTCACCCTCGGAATTTTGATTCACCGCGTCACCGGCGAATTCTATGGCGACTTCCTGCAGCAGCGGATCTTCCATCCGCTAGAGATGAACTCGACCCGCATCATCAGCGATGCCGACATCGTTCCCAACCGCTCCGCCGGATACCGGCTGGTGAAAGGCGAATTGAAAAATCAGGAATGGGTGGCGCCCATGATCAACACCACGGCCGATGGCAGCCTCTACTTTTCGATTCTCGACCTGGCCAAGTGGGACGCGGCGCTCTACACCGACAAATTGCTGAAGAAATCAAGTCTGGACCAGATGTGGACCGTGGCAAAACTCAAGGATGGCCAGCCCAACAAAGGCCACTACGGTTTCGGATGGTTTATCGATGACCGGTACGGACATCGCTGCATTCACCACGACGGCGCGTGGCAGGGATTTCAAACCGCGATCGATCGTTACGTCGACGATGAATTAACGGTGGTTGCGCTTTCGAACCTTTCCGGCGCGGAACCGGGAAAGATCACCCAGCATGTCGCAGAGATGTACCTCGCAGCCAAGTAATCAGGCTCGGGCTTCGAGTCGCATCCGCATCCCATACTTCGGACGCAGCGTTATCAACGGCTCTGGCTCGACAGGGTGATCAGGAACAAGCCTCAGTTTCCACTTCTGCCCCAGCGTCGCCAGCAGCAGCACTCCTTCCATCCAGGCAAAAGACTCGCCGATGCACTGGCGGAATCCGGCTCCGAAGGGAAAGTAAGTGAACTTCGCGCGCCGCGCCTTAGCCTCGGGCGTAAAGCGCTCGGGATCGAAACGCAGCGGATCAGGAAAGAAACGTGGATCCCGATGCGTGATGAACTGGCTCATCAGAACCGTGGTTTTGGCAGGCAGGAAGAATTCGCCCAATTGAAAATCATGGAGCGCATATCGTCCCATGGCCCACGCCGGCGGATAGAGCCGCATCGATTCCGCCATCACCATCTCCACGTAGCGCAGCCGGGGAACGTCTTCATAAGCCGGCAACCGCCCTCGCAGTTCCCGGTCGATCTCTTCGTGGAAGCGGCGCTCGCACTCAGGATTCTGCGAGAGCAGATACCAGGTCCAGGCCAGCGCATTGGCCACGGTCTCATATCCAGCGAGGAAAATGGTGATGACCTGATCCCGAAGCGACTTCTCCGACGCGGGGCTACGGTCAGGCGAGGCGGCCAGCATTAAGTCCAGAAGACTGCTTCCATCCGAATGATGTTGGCGGTGCGCCTCAATCATGCGGTGGACGACGGCGTCGATCCGTTTGCGGGCACGCACGAATGCAGCCAGCCCGGGAGGTCGCACGTGCACCAACCACTCCGCCGCCGGAAGCATTACGAGGAAGTTATATAGCCCCATGATGCGGTTGATGGCACCGGCAAGCTCGTGAACTTCGTTTCGCAGATCCGTTGCGAATAAGGTCTCTGACACGACGTTCAGCGTCAAATGCATCATGTCGATGGCGATGTTCCGCTCTTCACCGTGGCGCCATTGATCCCGCAGATGCGCCGCCTCTCGCACCATCATGCCCGCGTATTCCGGTATGCGCTGCCGATGAAACGCCGGTTGCGCGACTTGCCTCTGCGCGCGATGCTGAGCGCCTTCGCTGGTGATCATTCCCTCGCCCAACAACATCTTGCTGCGGCGGACGGTACGCTCCTTCACAAACTTGTCGTTCTGCACTACCAGCACTTCGCGGATGTAGTCGGGATGGTTCAGGAAGACAATATGATTCCACCCAATCTTGTAGTGGGCGATGTCGCCGTATTCATGGACGAGATGTTGGAACAGGAGAATGGGGTTGGCAGGACGAAACCGGCGCCACGCAAACCACAGCAAATTGCGCTGAAAACCAGGCGGAAAGCGGTATTCCGACTGCTTGGCAGCGGGGTCGCCGACGTCATTCCGTGCAGCAGTCGCCATTTCGATAGGGTATCAGTTGGATCGGGTCCCGGAGGGACCATTGATGGTAGCCCGCCAGTTCCACTGGCGGGTCGGGTGCTGGTCCTCGCCTTCGTGCCGTAGGCACGACTGAAACAAGACCTCGACTTTCAGGCGTCCCTAGAGGACGCGAGGTAACATCCCTCCAGATCCCGGCGTTGGAAACGCCGGGCTATTGTCAGATATCCCAATCGGGACATCATGCCCTTGATTTATGTACCTGAACTTACCCGCAGATTAAGGCTTCACGGCCGCCGATTTCCGCAGCGCATCCAGTTCCGCCAACACTTCTGCGCTATGGCTAGTCGGATTGACGCCAGTGTACGTTTTCGCAATCTTCCCAGCGGGATCAATGAGGAAAGTATTTCTCGCCGCAAACTTCACTACGCCAAAGTTGGTCAGCGATCCGTAGGCAGCCGTCACTTTGTGGTCCGTATCGGCCAGCAGCTTGAAATTAAGCCCTTCTTTGGTGCAAAACTTCTTGTGGGACTCGACGCTATCGAGGCTCACTCCAAGGACAACCGCATCCCGTTCGGCATACTTCGGCTGATCAACTTGAAAGTTGTGCGCCTCGCGCGAGCATCCCGGCGTCTGGTCCTTGGGATAGAAATACAGAACGACCCACTTGCCGCGATACTCCTTCAGGCTGACAGGCGTTCCCTCTTGCGATGGCAATGTGAAATCGGGAGCGCTGGCGCCTTCGGCGGGTTTTACTGATCGGGACAAAACCCGCGGGACCAAGAGCACCGCAACAATTACGACCAGTATCAACAAGATGATCCGCACCATAAAAGCCTCCTGCGCGGGGCGATACAGATTCTAAACCACTGCCCGCCGCCTCCCCAGCGAAGGCTTTAATCACTAAGGACACGAAGTTACAAGAAGGAACTCGTTAGCTTGGGCTTCCCTTAGTGAACCTTCGTGTCCTTCGTGTTGAAAGCCCTTCTCCAGCAAGAATCGACGCGATTGAATTATGATGGAGTATTCAACAATCCTTGGGGGAGAAATCAGACGTGGCTCAGACCGAAACTGACGGCCTAGAAGTGTTGGAAACCCGAGAGTGGGTAGATTCTCTCGACTATGTTCTGTCGCACGGAGGCCCCAATCGGGCCGGCCGTTTGCTGCAACAACTGGCGTTGCATGCCCGGCG
>Ga0070732_10000291_pt1 | contig 34981 bp, 29 predicted proteins | sample Coa_R1_5_FD_66449 | JGI IMG/M metagenome (GOLD analysis project Ga0070732, IMG submission 66449) | Surface soil microbial communities from Centralia Pennsylvania, which are recovering from an underground coalmine fire - Coalmine... | ecosystem: Environmental > Terrestrial > Soil > Unclassified ... | reverse complement strand
CGGACGAGCGCGGTCATCGCTTCGACCTTGTAGTAGTCACTCCGGATTCGGCCGGTTGCGTCGAGCACCGCGCGCCGCGACGGGGCATCGAGGCCACCGCGGGCGAGGTGCTGGATCACGAGGTCGATGTAGTAGTCCTCGCGCATGTTGGTGATGACGCGCGCAAGGGCCGCGCGCTCTCGCGGACCGAGCGCCCCGCCGGAGACGATGTGCTCGACGAGCGCCGTCTTGTAGTAATCGGTCTTCAAACGCGGCACGACGTCGATAAGGAGCTCCACGTCGTCGGCGCTCGGCCGATCGGGCTTGATGATGGCGTCCACGCCGTCGACGACGTAGTAGTCCGACTTGATGCGGTCGAGGAGCCGAAGTGCGGCCGCATGGACCTCGGCGTCGGCCGTTCGTTGGGACGCCAGACTCCGCAGAAGCTGTGCGGCGTAGTAGTCACCGGTACCCAGCGAGACCGCTTGACCAAGAATGTCAGCGATCTCGGATGGAGCGAGCGTCCTCGCTTTGGCGAGCTTCGCGTAGTACACGCTCCGTGGATAGTCGCCTGCCATGAGGGCGGTCTCGTTGAGGACGGCCGGCACGCCGCCCTGTTTGAGGAGCGTCGGCAGGCGCGTGTCGACACCGATCGCGGTCTGGCGATCGAGATCGATCAGAAACGCCGCCAGCCACCGCTGCGCCTCGGCGTCGTAGGACCGCTCGTGGCCGTCGACTCGCCACACTCGCGCGAGCGACCCGGCGTGCTCCGTAATCGTCAACTCGTGCCGTGCGCCGTCGCGCAGGACGTTCAGCCGGAACGATCCGCCCGACGAGAGGCTCGCGATGTCCGTGAAGTCCGCGTTGAAGGTCACGCGGCCGTCGACCTTCAGATCGATCTCGCAGTTCCGCCCGCGGACCCGAACGGTCCACGACCGCCGGCTGTCGTTCTCGTCGACGGAGTTCGAAGAGGATGACGTGTCGGTGCCGCACAGCGCCGAGCCGCCGGGCGCGGGCGGTGCGGGTGGCGCGGGCGGCGCCATGGCCGCAGGCGGCGCAGGTGGTGCGGGCCCCGGTACAGGGGGTGTTGCAGGCCGCTCGGGCCCCGACCGTTGTGCCGGCGCCGCCGGCACCGCCGCCGGTACGGCCAAGCCGGGCGGTGCCGGGGGAGCGGGTGGTGCCATGGCCGAAGGCGGCGAAGGCGGCGCCGGCTCCAGTACCGGGGGCGTCGGGGACCGGTCGGGCGCAGACGGTTGGGCGGGCGGCCCAGACACGGCCGGAGGTGCGGGCAAGGCGGGCACTGTTGACGGCGCGGGCGGGGCCGGCGGGGCGGGTGGCGCACCCGGCCCGGGGGGCATGGCCTGCTGCGGCGCCTCGCGAGGGCCTGGTGCGGTTGCGGCGAGCGCCCCGACCACGCTGGCGGCGAGGACGAACACGGCGACTACCCTGCCGAGGCTGTTGGCCTTCCGATCGGTCGACGCATTGAGAATCGCGGCGACGCGCCGGTGGACGTGGTCCGGTGAGGCCATCGCCAGCGACGTCGCCATGGCGTCGCCCACGGCACAACGGCGCGCGAGGTCGATGAGGCTGGCCGCGTACGTCGACGGCCGCACGCCCGCCCTCAACACCACGTCGTCGGTCGCCTGCTCGCGAAGGGCGGCTGCCCGGCGGGCGCCAAGCCACACGACTGGCACGAACCAATAGAGCGCGCACGCGATCTGACCCGTCACGTGACCGATGACATCCCAACGGGAGACGTGCGCCAGTTCATGGAGGGCGACCGCCCGCCGGGCATCGTCGCTCCACTCCGCCGAATCCATCGGGACGAGGAGCACCGGGCGACTCAGGCCCACAATCGCCGGCACCGCGACGGCGTCGGTCGCGCACACACCGACGTGGCGCCTCAAGCCCAGCTGCGCGCGTGTGTCATCGATGAGGCGCATCCACGCAGGAGCGTCGGCCACGTTCGTTGCGGAGTGGCGCAGGACGCGCGCCGTCCGAAGGTGTGAGGCGACGATGCGAGCGAGAAGAACCATCGCCACAATCGCCCACGTCAAGACGACCGCCGCAGCGGCCCCCGCTGCCAGGAACAGTGGCCGCCCGGGCGCGGATTCGCTTCGAGCCACCGTGACGCGTCCGTCGACTGATGCCGGCGAAGCGACGAGGGAGATCCCCGGCCGTTCGATGGCGACTGCGGGTCCGCCGTGCTCATATCCGGCGTGACCTGTCGTCGCTGACTCAGCTCGATCGGCCGGGGGCGCGACGACTCTCTCTGGCGAGATGTCTCTCGCCGGAAGCACCGGCAGCGTCCAGACAGGAGTGATCCGTGAAAAGGCCGGCAGGAGGACGAGCCCCATGAAGGCGGCCGTCCACACGCTGGCGCGCAGGGCCGCCGATCGACGATGGAGCACCGAGGCCGCCAGCCAGGCGGCCGCCAGCAGCACGAGCGCGCGGCCGAGCACGACGATCGCGAAGCCGGTCATGGCTATCTCCCCTCTTTGAGCGCGTGATTCACGAGACGGGACAGCTCGGTCAACTCTTCCCTGGACCACTTGCGATCGGGCAACTCGAAGAGGGTCGATGCGGCGTCGGCCGTGGACCCGGCGAAGAACGTACGCACGACGTGCGCCATCGCGCTCCTCCGAGCGTGGGCGGCGGCGACCACGGGCAGGTAGACGAAGCGTAGGCCGTCGGTCACGTGGCGTAAGTGGCCCTTCTCTTCGAGGAGGTTCAGCATGCCGCGGACGGCCGAGTAGGACGGCGGATCGTCGAGCTCGGCGCGGACCTCGGCGACGCTCGCGCGGCCGAGACGGTAGACGGCGTCGACGATCTGCCGTTCGCGGCGGCCGAGCTGGGCGTGCGGGCCGGGCGCGGTTCGGCGGGGCGCTCGTGTCATAGTGCTAGCAGGCTAGCACATGCTAATGGGTTAGCACAACCGCGTGTCCGGATCCGCGCGTCTGACCGGCGACGGCCGCAAGCCTCGGGGCGGCGCTACTTGCCGACCAGCTTGCCGTCTGTGTCGTAGGTCTCGACGGCGCCGAACTTCTTGAGTAGATCCGCGATCTTGGTCGGGTCGCCGACCGCCACGATCTGCAGCCGCCCTGGGTCCAGATACTTCTTCGCGGCGGCCTGGACCTGGCCCTGCGTCACCGCCATCACTCGCTCTGGGTACTTGTCCCAGTAGTCAGCCGGGAGCTTGTAGATCCACCCCGTGATGTAGTTGTTCAGCACGGCGGCCGGCGATTCGAGCGACAGAGCGAAACTCGCGACCAGTGCCCGCTTGCGGTCCGTCAACTCCTTCTCAGGCACCGGCTCCGTGCGCATCCTCGCGATCTCAGCCATGAGATCGGTGAGCGCAGGGTCGGTGACCTCAGTTCGCACGTCCATGGACGCCGACCACGCACTGCGGAACGGGCCCGCGCCGAGGTTGCTGTACGCGCCGTAGGTGTAGCCCTTCGTCTCCCGAAGGATGACAAAGAGGCGGCCCGGCGGCCCGCCGCCGATCACCTCGTTCATCACGTTCAGCACGTCGTAGTCTGGATCGGTCCGCTGAATCGACTGCGTGCCGACGACGAGACTCGTCTGGACGGAGTTCGGCCGCGCGACGAAGTACACTTTGGGCGACGCGACCGCGGCCGGATCGGTGGAGGTCGCGACGGGCGTCCCCGCCTTCCTCCATCCCGAGAGCTTCGCCTCGACGAGCTTGCGCGCTTGGGCCATGGAGATGTCGCCGGCAAAAGCCATCACCGCGTGGTCAGGCACGTAGTGGGTCTTGTGGAACTCGACGAGGTTGGCGCGCGTCGTCCGATCGAGCGCTTCGGCCGTGGTCGAGATGCGACCTTCGGGATGGTCGCCAAACAGCGCTTTGTTGAACATCTCGGACGCGAGAAACCCCGGATTCGACCGCTGCTGGATCAGACCGGCGCGGCGCTGCTGCTTGTACTTGGTGAACTCCTCGTCTGGAAACGTCGGCGTGAGCAGCACTTCGGCTCCGAGCGTCATCAGCGCGTCGAGGTTCTCCGTAAGACAGGATCCGCCGATCGTCGCGTAGAGCGACGATGGTCCCGTCGCCACGTTGAGCGACGCCGCCATCGTTTCGAGCTGTTCCGAGATCTGTTGCGTCGTGTGCGCCGGCGTGCCCTCACGCATCTCGGCGGCAGTGAGCGCCGCCACGCCCGGCAGGTCCGAGGGATCGTAGTAGCCGCCCGCGCCGGGAATCAGGAGCTGAAACGACACCTGCTGCGCACGCCGATCTTCGAGCACCATCAGATGCAGGCCGTTCGAGAGGTCCCCTTCGGCCGGCCGGGGCAACGTCACCTTGAGCGTCGTCGTCGAGACGGGCGCTCTCCCCTTGATCACGACGCCTTGCGGGGGCGGAGCCTGCATGCCCTGCTGGCGGCCCGACACGGCGATGCCTGGGGTGAGCGTCGTCGCGGCGACGGCCGCCGCGATCACGAGGAGTCGTCGAATACGCATTAGCGGCCTCCGTTCGGGGCGCTCAACGCGGCCTTCGGATTCGTGATGACGACGCTGCGGTTCGTTGGCGTCAGATACTTCGCCGCCACACGCTGCACGTCGGCCGCGGTGACCTTGTTGACCCGCTCGACCCGGGTGTTGATGCGGTTCGGGTCGTTGTAGAAAAGCGCATCCTGACTCAGTTGGACCGCGCGGTTGAGCGAGCTCGTCATGCCGCCCACGACGCCGCGCTTGACGCTGTTGCGTGCCTTTTCCATTTCCCACGGCGCAATCGCGTCGGACTTCACTTTCTCGAGTTCCACATAGATTGCCGCCTCGACATCTGCCATCGCTTTCCCGGGCAGGGCGGTCGCCGACACCCGGAACAACCCCGGGCCGCGCGGACTCGTGTTGAAGCAGCTGACGTTTGAGGTCAACTGCTTCTGGTGCACGAGGCTCTCGTACATCCGCGAGCTGCGGCCGTTCGAGAGGACGCTTGCCAGCACGCCGATCGCGTCATCGTCTGGCGAATCACTGGGCGGCGTGTGAAAAGAGATGTCGATGCGTGGGAGACGGGCCAGCGGGTCGTCGATCGTCTGACGGCGCTCCTCGGTCTGCGCGGGCTCGGTCATGTCGACCGGTGTCGGCGCGGGCTGCATCGGAATGGGCTCAAAATACTGACGGACTTTCGTGATCGTCTCGCCCGACTTGATGTCGCCGACAATCGCCATCACGGCGTTGTTCGGCGCGTAGTAGGTCCTGAAAAAAGCGGCGACATCGGCCACGGACGCCGCGTTCAGATCGGTCATCGAGCCGATGACGGAGTGCGAATACGCGAAGTTCTTGTACGCCAGCGCGTCGATGGCTTCGAACGTCTTGCCGTACGGCTGATTGTCGACACCCGACCGGCGCTCCTCCTGCACGGCGTTGCGCTGGTTGTCGAGGTTCGCCTGCGTGATGTCGAGCGACCGCATCCGGTCCGCTTCGAGAAACAGCGCGAGGTCCAGCTGGTTGGCGGGCAGCGTGTCGTAGTACAGCGTCCGATCCTGGTCGGTCGTGCCATTCATGCTGCCGCCGCTGCCAAAGATCAGCATGAAGTGCTCGCCTGGCCCCACGTTCTCGGAGCCTTTGAACATCATGTGTTCGAACAGATGTGCGAAGCCCGTGCGGCCCGGACGCTCATCACGCGAGCCGACGTTGTAGCTGATCGCGACCGAGAACACCGGCGCGTTGTGATCCTCGGCAATGAGGACGCGAAGCCCATTCTTCAGCTTCGTATCCGAGAACTGCACGGTGGGCGTGGTTGCGGCAGCGAGCGTGGCCGAGAGCGTCAAGCCAGCAAGGCCGGCCCGGACGAATCGACGCGTCAGGCGCTGCATAGCCACCTCCAGGAACGAATGGGCGATGCCAGATTATACGGCCGCGGACCTCTACGGCGCGCCGCTGCCCGGTGCCCTACTTGCGCGGCAGCTTCTCATCGCGCATCGCCAGTTGATACGCGAAGGCGGCCACGACGGATGCGGACTGCTCGAGGTCCTCAGCGCTGAGGCGGTCGAAGACGTCCATGTTCGTGTGCGCCGAGGTTGGACGCCCCTCCCAGAAGTCGCGGATGAACTGAAATCCCGGCAGTCCGATGTCGTCGAAGGACATGTGATCGGACGAGCCGATGAGGCGAGCCGTGAGCGTCGAGGCACCCACGTCCTGGAACGGCGCGAGCCAGGCGCGAAAGATCGGCCGCACGGCGTCGTTGCCCTGGAGGTACACGCCACGGATACGCCCCGCACCCCAGTCGAGGTTGAAGTAGCCAGCGAGCGCGTCGTACTCGGGCCCGCGCTCGATGCGCATGTGCCCATCGGGCCCGGCGACCCGCCGCCCGAAATGGGCCGCCACGTAGGCGCGCGATCCGAGCGTCCCCTGCTCCTCCGCGCTCCAGAGGCCCACGCGAATCGACCGGCGGGGATGCAGGTCGAGCGCCTGGAGGATGCGCATGGCTTCGAGCGCCACCGCCGCCCCCGACGCGTTGTCGGTGGCACCGGTGCCTGTGTGCCACGAGTCGAGACAGCCGCCGAACATCACGACTTCCCGGGAGAGATCCGCGCCTGGAATCTCGCCGATGACGTTGTCGCTCATGAGGTCGTCGTCCAGATACCGCGTGGCGAGGCTCACGCGAAGCGTGAACGGCACGCCGAGCGCGCCCAGGCGGATCAATCGGTTGTAATGCTCGGCCGCCATGACGATCTGGGGCACGACCGGAGGCTTTGCGGCGTCCCACGGATAGCGCTCCGCTCCCGTCGCTCCATCAGGCGGCACCGTCGCCGCGGTGACGTACACCGAGCCAGACGGCGACGGGCTGCCTTCAATCACGACAGACGGTGACTCCGCGTACACGAGGCGCCACTTCGCCGTCTCGAGGTCCGCGGCGGCGCGCTGGTCGGCGGTGGGGTGAAACTCGGACCCGCCTGGGAGCGGCGGCTCGGCATTGGCCAGACCGAGCAGGAACCCGTCGCCGAGACGCTCCGGCACCACGGGAGGCGCAATTGGCCTCGCAGGAGAGAACAAGACGATGCGGTTTCTCAGCTGACCTCGATAGCGCGCGAGGTCGGCGGCCGTCTTGACGTCAAAGATGACAGGCTGCCCCGTCACCGGACCGACGGTGCCGGCACTCCAGGCCTTCGGATAGGCAATGAGCGGCGCGACGTCCGGCGACGTCAGGCTCATCTCGATCCCATCGAGGGCCCACCCGCGGCCGAACGGTCCCCAGCGCTCCAGGCGAGCGTTGCGGATGCCCCACGACCGAAGTTGGTCGCGTGCATAGGCCTGCGCGCGCCGAAGGTTGGGCGAATTCGTCAGCCGCGGCCCGACGACATCCGTGAGATAGCTCGCGAGCGCCATCACCTGCGAGTGTTCGTACGCCTCCCGCCTGATGCTGGCGACGACGCCGAGGGCCTCTGAGGTCGAAGTGCTCTGGGCGGATAGCCTGGCCTGCCCGGCGGCAGTCGGAGGGACGAGTGCAAGGACGACGCCGGCGACGGCCGCCAACATCTCGCGAGCCCTGGCGTTCACGAAGAGGAAGACGCGCCAGGGCGGCAAGTGTTAACGCTACTTCTTCTTCTGCGCCACGATGAAGAGTTCGCCGTCAGCCTTCTCGAGAGAGGTCGGCCGCATGGTGTCGCCCGCGGAGTTGAGGAGGAGGCGCATCGTGTCGCCCTTCACATCGATGATGCCGAGCTGGGTCTTGCCGGCAGCGTCGCCCTCCTGAATGATCAGGTCCACCGTCATCGGTGTCTTCGACGCGTCCACCTTGAACAGCCCGGTTTCATCCACTGTCCCGTTAACCGTTTCGGCGTACTTCGATCCCGTAATGACCAGGGCCGTCTCGCCAGGCGCGGGGTCCCCGTTGACTTGCGTCATCACCCACGTCCCTTGGAGCGGTTGCATCTCCTTCGGCACCGCGTCCTGCGTGCGAGCCGAGACGGCGGCAGCAACGGTGATTGGGAGGACGCAGGTCGCAAGCCATGTCTTCATGGGATCAAGCCTCCAGCGGAGAACTGCACTTGGTTCGCTTAGACGGAGGTCGAATGGCGAGGGTTCCGGGATGCGGTCAGGTCATCCCGCCTTCGCCCCACCCGGAGTGCGCCGCTCGATCGTGAGCGATAACGGCGCGACGCCCAGGAGGGCGAGCAGTCCGATCGCGATCGCGCCGCCGCGGTTGATCAGCGCGAATTCAATGTGATCACCCGGCGCGATCGTAAACGTCGCGCTCTTCCAAAACAGGGTGTTGTTGGCGCGCAATTGGTGATCGCCCGGCGCCACCTCCTCCGTGTAAGCCTCGCCAAAGCGGAGCCTGTGCGTGGGCCCGTCGTCGATTCGGGCGAAGATTTCCCGCTGACCGACGTCGGTGGCCTCCCGGCGGCTGAGCGTGACCTGCGTGCGCACGGGGCGCGACGCGTCCGTGGCTGGACTGGCCGGCAGGGGATCGGGAGCGTTCACAGATCGTTCCCCGAGTACGACTGATTGAAGGACTTGTTGCACAGGGGAAAGTCCGGCACGATGTTTCCGGCGAGCGCGTAGGACAGCAGCCGCCAGTTGAGAAACGATGGGTCGACCACCTTCACGCGGTGCAGCCGACCATCTGCGTTTGCCATCACCCAGTGTGTGATCGTGCCACGCCAGCCTTCCACGAGCGTGAACGCCGGTTCGTACGCGGGAAGAGGCGGCAGCGAGACCGCGATGGGACCGGACGGCAAACCGGCGGTGGCTTGCTCGATGAGGCTGCGGGCCTGGTGCACTTCGTCGACGCGAACGAGCGTGCGCGCCTTGACGTCACCCGCGGAGTAGACCGGAACTTCAAATCGGAGGTCGCCATACGCCGCAAACGGATGGTCTCGCCGCGCGTCGTGATCGACGCCCGAAGCCCGGGCGACGAAGCCGAGCGCGCCGTGATCCTCGGCGGTCTTCGCCGGCAGCCGCCCGGTGCCCTCGAGCCTGTCCGTGACGAGCGTGTTCTTCAGACAGATGTCGACGATGGACTGAAAGTCCGTGACGATCGCCGCCACGCGATTCGGAAGATCCAGACCGTTTGGCGCATCCATGCGGACGCCGCCCGGTGTGACGGCGCCTCGCATCAGCCGGCTGCCCGTCCAGCGCTTGTTCAGATCGAACAGGTCTTCCCGCAGGCGAAGGCAGTGCGACTGCGCGACGGCAAAGCCGGTGTCGTTCACGATGGCACCGAAGTCCGCGATGTGGTTGTACAGCCGCTCGAGCTCCAACAGGACGACGCGCAGGTACCGGGCGCGCGCTGGCACTTCGATCCCGGCCGCGGCCTCGACCGCCTGACAATACGCGAGGGCGTGGCCGACGGTCGTGTCGCCGGAAATCCGCTCCGCCAGTTCGACGCCGGCCGCGGGCATGAGACCTTCGAAGAGCTTCTCGGTGCCTTTGTGCGTGAAATACAGCCGTGACTTCATGTCGAGGATGGTTTCGCCGAGCACGCTGAAGCGAAAGTGGCCGGGCTCGATGACGCCCGCGTGGACCGGACCGACCGGAATCTCGAAGACCCCTTCGCCGCTGACCTCACCAAAGGGAAAGGGCCGCCCGTCGTCTGCGAGCGGGGGTGGGATCGCATCCTTTCTCAACGGGAAGTAGTCGTCCGGCCAGAAGCCGTGACGCACGAGTGGACGCGGATCGGGATGGCCGGTGGCGCGGATGCCAAACGTGTCGAAGATCTCTCGCTCGAACCGCGACGCTGGATAGTGAAACGCGGCCAGGGACGGAATCGAGGGCTGCGCTGGGGCGAGGGGCGTCGTCGCGTGCACGAACCAATTCTCCGCCGGGTGCGAGAACACGTAGTGCACCTCGAACCGACCGGCGGTCGCCCGACGATCGTCCCCCACCATCAGGAACAGTTCCGCCTCACACTCGGCGCGCAAGGCGGCCGCCAGCGCGGGCACGGCGTCAGGCCGCATGAGCACATACAAACCGTTCGTGCCGCCTGACCGGATCGACATCAGACGGTCGCCCAGAGCGGCTCGGAGCGTATCCGGCACGCGAGCCATTCGACTCATCGGGTCACCACGGCGGCACCCATGGTCAGCAATCGCCAGAACGGCGCGGGAATCACGAGGCCGAGGGCGACGATGACGGCCAGGCAGAGCGCGAGCGGGACGAGCGCACCGGCGTGATCCTCACCGCGACGCAGGCCTTCAACGCCTGCCCCATAGAGCATCCGGTTGAGGTGAGTGAGCAAGGACACGAACACCAACACGAGCAGCGCGAGCATGACGACCGCCAGCAGGCGATGGCCGGTCGCAAACCCCGCGCGCAGCAGGGCAAACTCCGAAATGAACAAGCCGAACGGCGGCAGGCCAATCACCGCGAGCATGCCGGCCGCGAAGAGCGCGCCGGTCCACGGCATCGTGCGCAAGAGACCCGTCACGGCCGCAAGGTTCGTGGTCCCGTAGCGCTCGTGGAGGCGACCGCTCAACAGGAACATGGTGGACTTCACCAGGCTGTGATTCACCAGGTGCAACAGCGCCGCGAACACGCCGAGCGGCCCGAAGGCCAGGCCGAGGCAGGTGAGACCCGTATGCTCGATGCTCGAATAGGCCAGCATCCGCTTGTAGTTGCGTTGCGTGACGAGGCTGAACGCGGCAATCACGAGCGAAAACAGCCCCAGACCGATCAGAAGGCGGTTGGTGAAGGGCGTGCCCAGTGCGAGATCGACGACCGTTTTCCAGCGCATGATGGCATAGAGCGCGACGGCGAGGAGGACGCCCGACATCATGGCTGAGAGAGGGGCCGGCGCTTCGGAGTGCGCGTCGGGAAGCCAGGTGTGCATGGGCGCCAAGCCGGCCTTGGTGCCGTAGCCGACGAGCAGGAATACAAAGGCCAGTCTCATCACGTCCGGATGCAGATGCGGCGCCGCGGTGACGAGCACCGTCCAGTTGAGCGCCTGCGTCGTCGCCCCGGCCCGTTGCACGAAGTCGAAGTACGCGAGAACGGTCCCGATGAACGCCAGGGCGATCCCCACCGACCCGATCAACAGATATTTCCACGACGCTTCGACCGACGACTTGCCGAGGCGTAACGGGATCAGCACGGCGGACACGATCGTGGTCGCCTCGATGGCGACCCACATGAGCCCCACATTGTTCGACACGACGGCGGCCAGCATGGTCAACGTGAAGAGGTTCGAGAAGATGACGAAACGCCGGATCTGGTAGTCCCGGAGATCCTCCCGGCCCCACCACCCCGGTCCGAGCCAGGCGGCGAGCGCAGCGACGATGCTGACGCACGAGATCAGCACGACCGAGAGCGCATCGGCGCGCACCAGGTCGCCCGCGGCCGAGACCGGCGCGCCCCGGTTGACCTCCCGCCAGAGATATCCAGCCGCGCCGATCGGCACAAGCGACAGCCACACGCTCACCTGCCCGGTCAGGCGGGCGTACCGGGACCGCATCAGCGCGATCACCGCCGCGAGGAGCGGCGCACCGAGCAACAGGAACAAGGGCATCGCGGTTCGTCAGTGCTTCAAGTGACGCAACTGCTCGACGTCGAGCGATTCGAATGTCTCGTGGATGCGGTAGACGAACACCTGCATGACGAGAAAGCCCATCAAGGCGTCGAGGAACACGCCGATTTCGACGATGAGGGGGATGCCGTAGGTACACAGCACCGCCAGCAAGGCGATGCTGTTTTCGAGCATCAGGAATCCGATGATCTGCGTGAGCGCCTTCTTGCGGCTGATGACCACGAAGAGGCTGACGAAGGTCAGGCCCATCGCGAGAGGAATCGCCCCGCGCGTCGGCAGTTGGCTGAGCGCGACCACCGGTCGAGTCACGCTATAGGCGACGAGCACCAGGACCGCAGCCGAGAGGACCGAGGCTTCCGTGTTCACGTACGGGTGCGACTCCCGATCGCCGCCAAACCGGCGGCCCATGACCGTGAGCAGCCTGGGAATGGCGATGGCCTTGATGCCGAAGACCAGCGCCGCGACGAGGTAGAGCGCGTGATCGCCGCTGAAGTGCGCCACCATGGCGGCGACGCCTGCGACGACGCCGGATTGCCAGGCGAAGGCGCTGACATACGCGCCGAGGCTCCGGCGCCAGAGCACGAACAGCCCGAACACGAGGGCCAGGCTCGACCCGAGCACCGACAACTGGGAGAAGAGGCCGCCCGCCATCATCGCAACACGAACGACGACGTGACCGCGAGGAGGGCGAGCACGAACGACACACTCAGCAGTTCGGGCACGCGGAAGAGACGCAGCTTCGCGACCCGTGTCTCGAGCACCGCGACCGCAACGCAGAGCATCCCCAGCTTGATCACGAGCGCGGCGGCGGCCAGCACGAGGGCGGGCGCGCTCACGGTCGTCGCGATGCCCCAGGGGACGAACAGGTTGGCCAGAAGGCAGAAGAAGATCAGCAGCTTGACCGCGGAGGCCCACTCGACGAGCGCCAGATAGCGGCCCGAATACTCCAGCACCATCGCCTCATGGATCATCGTCAGCTCGAGGTGCGTCGCCGGGTTGTCGATGGGCAGGCGGCCCGCCTCCGCCAGCATGACGATGAAGAGGGACGCAAACGCGAGCAGGTGTCCTGGCGTGAGCGCCGCCATGGGCGACGCGATGAGCCGCGACGCGATGTGCCCGAGGTTCGTGGATCCCGCGCCCGACGCGAGCGCAAAGATCGCCACCGCGACCGTGGGTTCCGCAAGGGCAGCGACCGTCATCCCCCGGCTCGACCCCATGCCGCCGAACGGCGACCCGGGATCGAGCCCGGCCAGCGCCGTGAAAAAGGTGCCCAGGAGCAGGAGGTAGACGACCACGAGGAGGTCGGCAAAGCCGTCGAACGGCAGCGGCACGAGCATCAGCGGCACGACGAGCGTGATCGCGACCGTGCTCGTGAAGACGACGTACGGCGCAGCGCGGAACAGCCAGGAGGCATTGGTCGAGACCACGGCCTCCTTGGCGAAGAGCTTGTGCAGTTCGAAATAGGGCTGCCAGATCGGGGCCCCGCACCGGTTCTGCAGCCGCGCCTTGAGCCAGCGAATCAGGCCGACGAGCGCCGGTGCCATGAGGAGCGCGGCGGTGCTCTGCCCTAGTTCGACAAGCCAGGAGGTCATGGCAGCCACCGGGCAACGAACAGCAGGACGACCAGGGCGGCGCACATATAGGCCAGATACAAGTGCACGGACCCGGCCTGCATTTGACGCACGCGGCGGCCAGCGCCCCGGACCATCGCCAGGAGGGGCTGGTACAGGAGGCGCTCGACCCACGGGTGCACGCGACTCTCATAGCGAATGGCGCGAACGAAATACTCGGAGTCCGGGTGGACCTCGACCGTCAAGTCCTCGGTGGGCCGATAGAGCTGGGCGAAGACGCGTCTCAGGGGCTCGGCGAAGGACGTCGCGGTGTATTGCATGCGCGGCGTCTGCAGGAGGCGGCCGCAACCCCATGTCGCGCCGCGACGCAACCGAAATGGAGGCGCGAGCGCCCGGAGGACGACCGCGACGACCACGGCGACAGCCACCAGGCCGAGCGCCACCGCCGGCGGCGACATCTGGCCGAGTCCGTCTGGCAGTCCCGTCAGCGCTCCGTTGGCGGCGTGAAGACCGATCGCCGGCTCGAGACCGGGAAGGCGGGCGATGAGCCGACCGAGCAACGGCACGACGAACGCTGGACCGAGACCGAGGCCCACGCACGCGGCGACCAGCAGGAACATGCCGGCCTGCATCGAGCGCGGTGCCTCCTCGGCTGCCTCCGCGTGAGGTGAGCGCGGAATGGCGAGGAAGGTGATGCCGAAGGCCTTGACGAAACAGGCGGCGGCGAGGCCGCTCGACAGGGCGAGCAGTCCGACGCCCACGGGCATCAACACCGCGACGGACTGTGCCGGAATGCGCGCGCCACCGAGCAGCGACTGAAACAAGAGCCATTCCGACGCGAAGCCGTTCAACGGCGGCAGGGTCGAAATCGCCGCCGAGCCGATGAGAAAGGCGAAGGCCGTGCGGGGCATGCGCCGGATCAGGCCGCCCAGTTCCTCGATATTGCGAGTGTGGGTGGCGCGGACCACAGCGCCGGCCCCGAGGAACAGCAAGGCCTTGAAGCACGCGTGATTGAGCGTGTGGTAGAGCGCGGCCGCCAGCGCGAGGGCGCTGAGCAGCGGCAGATCGTACGTCCGAAACAGGAGCGCCGCGCCCAGGCCCATGAAGATGATGCCGATGTTCTCGATCGAGTGGTACGCGAGCAGCCGCTTCAAGTCGTGCTGCATCAGCGCATAGAGGACGCCCAGGAGCGCCGACACCGTGCCGAGGGCGAGGACCAGCATGCCCCACCACGCCGGACCGCTGCCGAGGAGGTCGAAGGTCACGCGGACCAATCCGTACACGCCCATCTTGAGGACGACCCCCGACATCAGCGCGGAGGCGTGCGACGGCGCGACGGGATGGGCGCGTGGGAGCCAGATGTGCAGGGGGATGATGCCGGCCTTGGTGCCGAAGCCTACGAGGGCCAGCAGGAACACGGCATCGCGGAGTGCCCCGTCGAGCGGGACGGCCCGCAGCTCGACGAACGACGCCGTGAGCGCGCCGCCTGACCAGAGAAAGAACATCGCGAACAAAGCCGCGAACCCCGCGTGGGTCACGCCGAAGTACCACGTCGCGGCGTTCACGGCACCCGGCTCGTCGGGCTCGGCGAGCACCAGAAAGTACGCGGCGAGCGACATCAGCTCCCACACCAGGAGGAACGTCAGGGGACTGTCGGCCATCACCTGCAGGCTGAGCCCGAGCAGCAGCAGATTGAGGTTGACGCCGGTCGTCCGGAGGACGCGCCACGGGCTTCCCGCCCCATAGCCGAAGCTGTAAAGGGACGCCGCGAAGCCGACGATCGCCGTCACCACCAGGAAGAACGCGCCGAGCGGGTCGAGTCGAAAGACCAGCGGCGCGAGCGGAAAGGCGAACGACCCCCGGACGGGCTCGCCCCAGCCGAGCACCATCGCGGCCAACGCGAAGCCCGCGGCGGATCCGACCGCGGCCGCGGCGGCGACGATCGCGCGGCCCAGCGCCCCTCGAACGACGAGCGCCGCGACGGCGCCGATTGGGAACGCGACCAGGAGGATCCGCAGCCAGATCTCGGCGCCGCCCGCGTTCATCGTCTGGTCGCCTCGGCGTCCTCGAACCCGAGGGCTGGTCGTGGCCTCGATGGCCATCGATCGAGGGCGACCAGGATCCCTCGAAGGATCTCGGCGGGCTCGGGCGGGCAGCCGTCGACGAACACGTCGACCGGGATGATCGCGTCGACACTTCCAGCGACGGCGTAGCTCTCTCGAAAGACGCCGCAGGTCCGGGCGCAGTCGCCCACCGCGACGACGAGCTTGGGATCCGGGGTCGCCTCCCACGTCTTTCTGAGCGGCACGGCCATGTTGACGGTGACGGGCCCGGTCACGAGCAGGAGATCCGCATGACGCGGCGATGCGACGAAATGCAGGCCGAACCGCTCCATGTCGTACACCGGTCCGGCGAGCCCCGTGATTTCGATTTCGCACCCGTTGCACGATCCGGCGTCCACTTCCCGGATGGCCACCGCGCGCCCGAGGACCGATCGACTCCTTGCGTCAATCGCGTTGATGAGGTGAATGGCCTCATCGTGACGCGGCGCGAGCGGCCGGGTCACGAGGCCAGTGCGGAGGATCTTCGAGAAGAGACGCATCAGGCCTGCCGGACCTCGCGCTTGAGTTCCCGGAGCAGGGTCTGGCTGTCGATGAGCTGGTTGTTGAAGATGCGCCGGGCGACATCCAGCAACTCGGCCAGCAACGGGTCACGGACCGAATAATGGACGACCGTACCTTCTTTGCGCGCGACGACGATGTGCTTGCCGCGGAGGACGGCCAGTTGCTGGGAGACGATGGGCTGGTCGAGGCCGAGCGCGTCCTGGATTTGCTGGACGCTCTTTTCGCCAGTCACGAGCGCTTCGAGCAGTCGCACGCGGATGGGGTGGGCCAGCGCTCGAAAGAACTCCGCTTTGAATTCCTGCAGCGCTGATTGCATATTGCAATATATAAATATAACTATATATTAAATCCGTCAAGGCCCCGACCGCGATCTGGCGGCTCGTGCCACCGCGCGCCGGATGGCGAGGCCTCAGTGAGTTGCCGCGCGCTCGGTCGCCATCTGGTCGGGCGCGTCGGCTGGGCCCGGAGGACTGACCTCGCCGATCCGCTCGAGCAGGGATCTCGCGCTAAACGGCTTCTGCAGAAAGCGCGTCCCCGCGTCGAGCACGCCATCGCGGACGATCCCTGTTTCGGTGTAGCCCGACATGTAGACCACGCTCGCTTCCGGGTGCGCCGCGATGAGCTGGAGCGACAGCCCGCGACCGTCCATTTCAGGGAGGATCACGTCCGTGAGGACCACGTCGATCGGCTCGCGGTGCGACTCCGCAAACGCGAGAGCCGCGGACGGCGCCCCAAAGGCGTGGACGACATAGCCCTGGGTCGTGAGCACCTTCTCGACGAAGGCCCGGATGAGCGATTCGTCTTCGACCACGAGAACGGTGCCCGAACGGCTCGGCAGGATCAGCGTCAGATCGGGAGCCGGGTCACGATCCGCCACGTCCGTCACCCGTGGCAGGAGGACCGTGAAGGTGGCGCCGTGGCCGACCTCGCTCGAGACCCAGACGTAGCCGCCGCTCTGCTTCACGATGCCGTGCACGGTCGCCAGCCCGAGACCCGTGCCCTGGCCGACCGGCTTCGTCGTGAAAAACGGATCGAAAATTCGCCCCTTGATGGCGTCGTCCATGCCATGCCCGGTGTCGCTCACCGCAAGCCGGACGTACCGGCCGGCGGGCACGCCCGCATGCGGCTCGCCGAAGCCGGCGCCCACCTCGACGTCCGCCGTGTCGATCGTGAGCCGTCCGCCGCCCGGCATGGCGTCGCGCGCGTTGACCGCGAGGTTGATGAGCACCTGCCCGAGTTGTCCCGCGTCGACTTTGCCCAACCCCGCATTGTGGAACACGGTTCTCAGATCGATCGACTCGCCGAGCAGCCGGCGGAGCATCGGCATCACGTCATCCACGACCGTACAGACCTGCAACACGCGCGGGGCCAGGATCTGCTTGCGGCTGAACGCGAGGAGCTGTCGCGTGAGGACGGCGGCGCGCGTGCCGGCCTTCTTGATCTCGTCCACGTCCCGGCGCCGGAGGTCGGATGCGGGCAGGCTACCGGCAAGTAGCTCCGCGTAGCCGAGAATCGCCGTCAGCAGGTTGTTGAAGTCGTGCGCGATGCCGCCGGCAAGCTGGCCAATCCCCTCCATCTTCTGCGACTGTCGCAGCTCCTCTTCGAGGGCTCGCCGATCGGTGATGTCCCGCGAGATCGTCGATAGGAGCGAGAACCTGCCGCTGGCGTCGCGGTGCGCGACCGTGACCTGCGACACCGGAATGAGGCGGCCGCCTCTCGAAAGGTATTCGGTTTCGCCGCTCCAGATGCCGTCTCGTTCGAGCGCCGGCAAGATGGTGTCACGAAACGTCGCGGCGAATCCTTCCGGCCGGTGGGCGAAGAGCGAGGCGATCCGCTCCGTCGGACCGATCTCCAGGGCGCGCCTGGCCGCGGCGTTCACGTAGAGCGGCGACCCGGTTTTCTGGCCGATGGTCACGAAGTCGGCGGCGGCCTCGAGAATGTCGGCAAGCCGCTGGCGCGAGACTTCGAGCGCGGTCCGCCGGATGCCCAGCGCGATCCCTCTCGCGATCGACGCCAGCGATTCCTCCGCCTGCGTGGCAAGCGGCGCAAGCGACGCGACCCCGATGACGCCGACCGTCTCGCCACCGAGCACCATGGGATAGCCCGCGACGGTCACGGCTCGCGCCTCGGGCTCGACCGCCTGGCCGTTCGTCACAATCGCGGTGTCGTGTGTCACGAGGGGCTGCCGCGTGCGCGCGACGGTGGCAATGGCCGAATCGCTCGAGACAGACACCGGCGCCTGCTCGCGCCACGCTGCCGGCGCAGCACCGCTCGACGCCCGAAGCTCGAACGACGTCGCGTCCTCGTTGATCGTCCAGATCCCCGCCGCGACGACGTGCACGTGCTGGACGATGGCATCTGCGCACCGGGTCAGTGTCTCCGCGAGCGGCGCACTCTCCGTGAGTGTCACGGCGACGTCGGCGACGAACGCGGCCTGACGCGCCCGCTCGGACGCCTCCGCCTCGGCCGCCTGCCGCTCGCGCAACATCGCCGCGACCGTCAGGGACGTCAGGCTGCCCAGCGCAAGAAAGACGTAGACGGCCCACGCCTCACCGCGCGGCGATCGGCCCAGCTCGGCGAACGGGCCGACCGCGTGTGCCGCGTTCCACAGCGTCAGCGCCGTCACGGCGCCCATCGTCGTCGTCGCGCCCATCGGGCCGAAGCGGACCGCGGCCCACAGCAAGAGCGGCAGCAGCACGTAGGGATCGACCGTGAAGGGCCGGCCCGCGTCCAGCCGCTGTCCGAGGACGACCTGACCCAGCACCGCGACCGCGATGGCGAGCACGGTCCCCTCCAGGAGGCGGCGCCAGCGGAGATCGAGCGCGTCGGGCCGGCTGTTTCCAAACGCCGCCCAGCTCAGGATCAGCGGCGCGACGATGAGCATGCCCATGCCGTCGCCGGCCCACCAGACGAACCAGGAAGCCCAGTAGCGCCCGTGGACGTGCCCGAGCGCCCAGGCGCCGACGAGCGCCGTGACCGCGTTCGACCCAACCGCCGCGCCCAGGACCAATGCGCCCACGTGTCGAAGCCTCGTGAGGGTCAGCCCCGATCCGACCACGACTCGAAGGAGCGAAGCCGCGGCGACGATTTCGAGCGCGTTGGCGGCAGGCCCCGCCAAGGTCTGCGCGACGCTCAACCCGTTGCCGAGATCGGCGGCCAGGTTCCCGAGGAAACCGCCGACGAGGGCGACCGCCCAGTCACGGCGGGGCAGCCGCAGGAGAATGGCGAGCATGAGGCCGCTCGGAGGCCAGAGGATCAGGATGCCTGTGTGGCCAAGCGGGCACGCATAGCCGAGCCTCGCAAAGACGAAGTACCCAACGCTTGTCAGGAGCAAGAGTGCGACCGCGCGCCCCACTCCGCGAATCGGCGAGCCCCGGGCGGGCGATGGGCCGAGCGCGTGCATCACATCTACCCACTCAATGCAGGGACAATGCCAAACTCTCCTCGGGGCGTTCGATGTGGCTGGGCACATCCGAGGTGAACGCCGACCGGGTGGCGAGCGCTCGTCGAGAGGACTTCCGAGTCTGGCTCGGTCCAAGCCGCGGCGAGTCACCACCAGATCTGTGATCCGGCCTCAATTCCGGTGGTCCGCCCCTAGCGGGCCGGCGTCAAGCGGCCACGACTCGGTCGCGCCCTTCTTCCTTTGCACGGTAGAGGGCATCATCGGCAGCCGCAGCAAATGCTCGGCGGTTTCTCCCTGGTCGGGGAACACGGGGATACCGATCGAGAGCGCCGCGCGCGTCCGGGTTAGACGACTAAGGGCGGCCGATCGAACACATATTGGTAATCGCTCACGCAGTCCGGCGTCGTCATTTCTTCTTGAAGACGATCGTCGCCACGAAGCCGCCGTCGGGACTGCCGAACTTCCGCGTGATGGTCAGCGTTTGGCCGGCGTCCGACAACTCGTATCGGTCGTCGATGGTGATATCGGTGCCCTGCTGATTGAGCGTGCTGTGGAACGTGAGCGCCGCGCCATCCCAGGCGCCGACCGTGGACATGGGTGTGCCGCTCACGGTGTTGGCCTGAGCCTTCCCGTCGGTGGTGAAGTTCGTCTCGACCGTCGTGTCCCCAAGGGCGCCGCCGGTCTGCGCGGTGACGATCTTGATCGCCGGATCCTTATGGGTGATGGTCCGCGTCATCGCGGTCGGTGTTTGCAGCATTCCAAACGAGCTCTTCTCGGGTACCATCGTCCACTCCCCTGAAAAGTTCGGCTTGGCTTGTGCGGACAACTGGACCGTCAGGGCGGCCACGCTCGCGAGAGCGCAAAGGGGCAAAGCGACAGCGCGCATAGGTATCTCCTGAACCTATCCTACCCACGGAATCCCCGGCCGTTAAGTCAAACCCCCTTGGGTGATTCTCCGCGGCGCGAATATGATCGCTCCTGGACAGATGACCGCACTTCTTGATGACTTGCGCTACGGGATCCGGATGCTCCTCAAAGCGCCGGGCTTTGCCGCGACCGCCCTGTTGACGGTGGCGCTCGGCATTGGCGTCAATGTCGCCCTCTTCTCCGTGGTCAACGGCGTGCTGTTGAACCCGTTGACCTACCCGAGCGCCGGCCAGCTCGTCGCGCTCTACGAAGACGCTCCGGGATTTGCCAAGGCTCCCATCAGTTACCTGAACTTCCTCGACTGGCAGCGTCTGTCGCAGACGTGCTCATCGATGGCGATCTACCGCAACCAGGATTACAGCGTCACGGGCGGGGGCCAGGCGGAGCGAGTGAGCGGCTACATGGTCTCCGCCGACTTCTTCCGCACGCTCGGGCAGAATCCCCTGATCGGTCGGAACTTCGAGGCGGCCGACGATCACCTCGGCAGCGCGCCGGTCGTGATCCTTGGCGGGGGCTACTGGCAGCGCCGGTTCGGTGCCTCGTCTGCCGTGCTCGGCTCGTCCCTCACGCTGAATGGCGTGCCCCACATCGTGGTGGGCGTCATGCCTCCCCAGTTCACCTTTTATGGGTCGACACGTGACGTGTACACCCCCATCGGGCGGTGGAACGATCCGTCCTTTCGCGACCGCAGTATTGACTTGAGCGCGCATGCGATTGGCCGCCTCAAGCCGGCGGAGACCCTGGCGCGAGCCCGAGCCGACATGGGTCACGTTGCCCGTGACCTGGCGGCGGCGTTTCCGGACGCCGATCGGGACGTCGGCATCACCATTCTTCCCCTGAAGCAGGACATCGTCGGGAACGTGCAGCCGTTCCTGCTGGTGCTCGTCGCCGCCGTCGGTTTCCTCCTGCTCATCGCGTGCGTGAACGTCGCCAATCTCTTCCTGGCCCGATCGATGGGCCGATCCCAGGAGTTCGCGATTCGGGTGGCGCTTGGCGCGAGTGAGACGCGTGTGATTCGGCAGCTTCTCACCGAGAGCCTGCTCGTGGCGAGCCTCGGCGGCGCGTTGGGACTCGTGCTCGCCGCCTGGGGCACGAAGGGGGCCCTCGACGTGCTGCCGCGCGCCTTGCCGCGCGCCGCCGAAGTCGCCTTCGATGCCCACGTGCTCGTCTTCGGGCTCGGCGTGTCGCTCGTCGCCGGCCTGCTGTTCGGCCTCGCGCCGGCGCTCAGGACGTCGCGCGTCGACGTGCACGAGGTGCTCAGGCAGTCCGGGCGAGGCTCGAGCGGGACGTCCCATCACCTCCAACGCACGCTCGTCGCCATCGAAGTCGCCCTCGCGCTCGTACTGCTCGTCGGCGCCGGACTCATGCTGCGCAGCCTGCAGGGCCTCTGGGCCGTCGATCCCGGGTTCAGGCCCGACCACGCGATCACGTTCACGCTGTCCCTGCCGTCCGCACCCCACACGACCTCCGCCGAGACGCGCGCTCGGCTGCGGCGCTTCGACGACATTCTTCGCGCCGTGCCCGGCGTTCAAGCGGTGTCGGTCACGCTCGGCTCGCGGCCGATGATTCACGACACGGCGCTACCCTTCTGGATTGAGGGCCGGCCGAAACCGGCGACGTTCCATGACATGCCGCAGGCGATGTGCTATCTCGTCGAGGCCGGGTTCCAGCCGGCCATGGGCATCACGCTCGAGCGCGGTCGTTTTGTGAGATCCCAGGATGACGAGCGCGCGGCCCTGGTGATTGACGTCGACGACGTGTTCGCACGCACCTACTTCCCGAACGAAGATCCCATCGGCAGGCGCGTCAACATCGCCGGGTTCGACGTGCAGGCCACGGTGGTCGGCATCGTGGGCCACATCAAGCAGTGGCGCCTTGATGCCGACCCCGCATCAGCCGTGGAGGCGCAGATCTACTACCCCTTTATGCAACTGCCGGAGAAGCTCATGCCGCTCGTGTCGGACGCCGTCGCCACTGTGCTGCGCACCAGCGGCGACCCCGGGGCGGTCATGGCGTCCGTGCGCCGCGCGGTCCATGACGAGGAGCCCGGCGATGTGATCTATGCCGTGGAAACGATGCCCGACGTGGTCTCCACGTCGTTCGCCGCGCGAACGCTCTCGATGATTCTCCTGGGCGTCTTCTCGACCTTGGCGGCGACGCTCGCCTGCGTAGGGATTTACGGCGTAATCTCCCACCTGGTCAGCCAGCGGACGCACGAGATCGGACTGCGCCTGGCGCTCGGGGCGCCGCGCGCCGAGGTGATGCGGCTCATCCTCGGCCAGGGCGGGCGGATGGCGCTGATGGGAACAGCCATCGGCACCGTGGCGGCCCTGGGCCTCGCGCGTCTGCTCGCCGCGCAGCTCTTCGGCGTCACCGCGCACGACCCCCTGACGTTCGCCAGCGTCGCCATTCTGCTCATGGTCGTGGCTGTGGCGGCGTGCTACGTGCCCGCGCGCCGCGCCATGCGCGTCGACCCGATGGTCGCGCTTCGTCACGAGTAGCCGGACCGACGGTACGGCACCGGGGCGATAATGACCCAGCGCCTTTCCGGCCGGGCGCCGCGTTCCGGAGGCCACAGCACACCTGACGTGTCCAGGCCACTCGCCCTTGTCGCTCTCGCGATGCTCACCGCGGCCTGCGGGGGTGCGAAAAGCGCGCCGCCGACGGCCGACTTCATGGGCCAGGCGCGAAAGCTCGAGCGCGACGGCCAGGAGGACGCGGCGATTACCGCCTACCGGAGCGCGCTCGCCCAGAACCCCAATTCCTTTGATGCGCAGTACGGCATCGCCCGCACGCTCGACCTCGCCGGGCACTACGACGAGGCGCGCGAGCACTTCGCGAAAGCGATCGATCTGGCGCCGGACGGCGCCAAGGACCAGACGCTGCGCATGATGGGGATCGCGTGGACGTTTGTCGCCAACGTCGATGAGGCCACTCGCTACTTCGAGGAGGTCTTCAACCGCCGGGTGGCGGCCAGAAATCCGGCTGGCGCGGCCGAGGAGGCGAACGAACTGGGCCGTGTCTATCTCGAGCTGGGCCATCTGGATCAGGCGGAGACGTGGTACCGGACGGGCCACGACATGGCGGGCCGAGAGGCGAACCGGCCGGCCGGCCAGGCCGATCTGGCCGACATGCGCTGGGCTCACGCCCAGGCGCGACTGGCGGCGCGGCGAGGCCGGGAGAAGGACGCGAAACAGCAGGAGGCGGTTGTCGAACACCTGCTCGACAAGGGAGGCAACGAGGATCAGCGGATCCAGTACGCCTACCTACGGGGGTACGTCGAGTTCTATCTGGGACACTATCCGGCGGCAGTCGCTGAGCTGGAGAAGGCCGATCAGCAAGATCCGTTCATCCTGCTCCTGCTGGCCGAGGCGAATGAAAAGCTTCAACAGCCGGACCGCGCGCGTGACTACTACCGCAAGGTGCTCGCCTCGACATCGCACGCGGTGAACAGTGCCTTCGCCCGCCCGGTCGCGAGGCTCAGGATCGAGCAGGGTCGCTGAACGGACACGATTGGCCTCGCCGTCAACGCCTGGCCGTGATCTCACCGCTTTCGGTCGAGATCGTGACCGTCATGGCCGTCCCGGTTCGTGTGAACGTGAGACGCACTGGGTTCGGACGTCGATAGTCGAAGCGGACGAACGACGTGGCCGACTCAGGGAGGAAGTCCGGACTCGGTAGCGATCGCTGGCCCATGAAGCCCATCAGGCGGCGAGGACCCCAGGGATAGAGCGCGATCGTCGCGCCGCGGGCGAACCGAACCTGAACGACGACCGTCGGATCGCCACCCGTAAACGCCACACCCAGGAGATCAAAGCCCTTGAAGTCCCCCAGCTCGGCACGCCACTCCTGCCAATCCTGGCCTTGGCCGGCCTGCACCTGCGCCAAGGTTCGGGCGCCGTTGAAGGCGTCGACCACCGGCTGAAAATCGCCTTTCGCCGCGGCCGCGACGATGACCGACGTGTGTTGTTCCAAGTCCGCGAACCGCCCGCCTGGCGGCACTAGTCCGATGAGGGCTGCGAGAAGCCTGGCGTCGGCGGTGTCGGCGCTCAATCCGCTCGCGGTGGCGGCGACCGTCAGCGTTCCACCTCCGGCGACCGCGTAGGTGCCCGCGACGTCAGCGCGTTCGGCAACCGGCACCGACGCAATGGCCGGGGGCATCGAGACCATCGAGGGGTTGAACACCAGGGGCTCGAGGCGATTCATCGCAATGAACGTCGCGGGGACGACCGGCGTGTTGCCAAGCGCGATGATGACCGTCTTCTCGTCGACGTAGCGCCGAAGGTCCGCGAAGTAGATGCCGTTGCCGCCATTGTGCGAAATGACCGTCGTCTGACGAGGCGTCACGTCCACGCCCCAGCCGTACGCGTACCGATCGCCCCCGGGCGTCTGGACATACGGCGTGAACAACTTCGTCCGCTCCGCGGCGGGCAGCACCGTCTCTTCGCCGAGTGCGAGATGCCACTTGTACAGGTCTCCCGTGGTGGACTGCAGGCCCCCGTTCCCGCGAAGGTACCACCCGGGACCATCCGCTCGCCAGCCGCGCTTGTACACGGTGCCCCATTCGGTGCCGTCCGCACGATACCCGCGCGCAATCTCGGCGTCGGTGTATTTCGGCAGCAGATAGCCCGTCTTGGTCATCCCGGCTGGCACAAACAGGCGGTCGTGCAGAAACTGTTCGTACGCCTCACCCGACACGCGTTCCACGATGGCCGCGAGCAGGCTATAGCCTTCGTTCGAGTACTCGAAGGTGTCGCCGGGAGGATGCGCAAGCCGTGAGGCGAGCACGACCTTCACCAGTTCGTCGCGTCCGATGGGCTGGTCGTCGGTCCCGCCCAGATCGCCCGCGAGGCCGGCGGTGTGCGTCAGCAACTGGTGGAGGGTGATGCCAGCCTTGTCAGCCGGGACCGCGGGGAGGTACGCGGACATGCGATCCATGACGTTCAGCTTGCCCATGGCTTCCAGCTTCAGGATGGCCGCCGCCGTGAACTGTTTGGTGATCGACCCGATGTTGCCAACCGTGTCTGACGTCCACGGCGTGTGCTGAGCCCGGTTCGCGAGGCCATAGCCCTTGTTGAGGACGATCTCCCCGTCGCGAGCGACGAGCACCGAGCCGGACCAGCCGAACGGCACCAACCGGGTCAGGTAGGCATCGAGGCGTGTGCCGACATCGCCCTGGACGACGTCCGCGCCGGGAGTGGCGCTCGTGATGGCCAGGGACACCGTGAGAACCAACGCGCTCGTGGCAAGTCGTGTCATCTGTCCATGGGACGCGTCGGTTGTGAAGATCTTATGAAGTCGGCCATGTGACGACGAAGGCGGCGCCAGCGCCAGGTTGATTCACGGCATGCACGTCGCCGCCCTGTAGCCGCGCGAGCTGGCGGGCAATCGCGAGGCCGAGGCCAGCGCCGCCGGTGGCTCTCGTCCGTGACGGATCGGTGCGATAGAAGCGCTCGAAGATGCGATCCAGCTGATCGGCGGGGATGCCGGGCCCGGTGTCGGCCACGGTGATCGTCATGACCTGGCGGCTCGCCTCCGCGCCGATGCGGATCAGGCCTCCCGTCGGCGTATGCGCGATGGCATTGTCGATCAAGTTTCTCAACACTTGGGCGAGCCGCGCCGGATCCGCGCGAAGGGGCGGTAGCGATGGGGGCATCTCTTTGACGAGGCGGAGGTGCCCGGCCGCCAGCCGCGGACCGATTTCCCTGGCGAGCCCGTCGATCAGCGCCTCGAGAGCCACCTTCTCGATCGTGAGCGCCAGTTGGCCGGCGTCCGCGCGCGCCAGATCCGCAAGGTCTTCGACGACGTGCTGAAGGTGAAGAACGTCGGAGAGGAGCGTCTGCGCGCTTTCCGTCGTAAACGACGTCATGCCATCGGCAAGCGCCTCGAGATGGCACCGGAGGTTCGTCAATGGGGTTCCGAGCTCGTGCGCGATGTCGTTCGTCAGGTCGCGCCGCTGGCGCTCATCCGAGCTGATCTCGTCGGCCATCCGGTTGAAAGCGCGTCCCAGCCCGGCAACTTCGTCGTGTCCTTTCACGTCGACGCGCACGGTGTGATCGCCGAGCGCCATGCGCTCGGACGCCACACGTAGCGCGGCGACCGGACGGACGATGCGCCGCGCGAGCCAGGCCGTGGTCGCCGCCGTGCCCACGAGGAGGATCGTCAGCGCGAGCGCAAGGCGTTGAGTGAACACCGGTCGCTCGGGCGTGGTCTGCGTGGTGGTCATCTCGCGGTTGACATCGGGAGCCGGCGAGGCCCCGACGGTTCGCGTGATGGTCACTTCCTCTTTGACTTCGAGGCGCAGCTCCCGCTCGACGAGCCACACCCCGAGCGCGAGGGCGACGACCGACACGCCGACGATCGCCAGGAACAGACGCGCGCTGAGGCTACGTGGACCCATTGGTCGACACGAGCCGATAGCCCGACCCGTGAACGGTCTCTATGGAGGCGGCGCCGGGAGCGAGGTCGAGCTTCTTCCGAAGGTTCTTGATGTGCACGTCGACCGCGCGCTCGGTGCCCTCATAGGCGTCACCAAACATGTGGAGGACCAACTCCCGTCGCCCATACACACGTCGAGGCGCTTTGAGCATCGCGCCGAACAGTCGGGCCTCCACCCGGGTCAGCTTCACGAGCACACCGCCTGCGCGCGCCTCGTGGGCCCCGACGTCCAGCGACCAGCCGCCCCACTCGATCCGATCCTCTCGCGCGTCGCGCGTGCGACGCAGGACAGCCTTGACGCGAGCGACGACCTCCCGGGGACTGAACGGCTTGGTGACGTAGTCGTCGGCGCCGGATTCGAAACCGCGAAGCCGGTCATCTTCTGCGGATCGGGCCGTGATCACGATGATCGGCACTCGCGAGGCTGCACGCAGATTGCGGCAGACCTCAAACCCGCTCACGCCGGGCAACATCAGGTCGAGCAGGATGACGTCCGGCGTCATCTCGGCCGCCACCTCCATCGCGCCCAAGCCGTCACGGCAGACCAACCCCTCGCAACCGCCCCGCTCGAGATACAGCTTCAGCCATCCTGCCGTCTTCTCATCGTCCTCGACGATGAGGGCCAACGGCCGCTGGCGCGGACGATCGGGCGATGGGGCGGAATGGACCGGCAACGTCCTGCTATTGTCGCAAGTCAGCGCGACCCAGGCCGCTCAGCACGGACCTTGAGGGCCGTCGAGAACTGGTCAAGTTCGGGCTGGCGATCGCCCGTGGACCTCACCATCAGCGACGCCAGGGGTCCGGTCATGGTCACGAGCATCCGAAATTCCGCGCCCTTGGCGTGCGGCGCCACGGTCAGCTGCCGTCGCCCGACGAACAGCCCGAGCGGCAGGCCGCCGGTCCACTCCATGCTGACCGGCGGATCGAAGTCGGTCACTCGGAGAGAGACGCGCCGGACAGCACCCTTGCCCAGTCTCACGTGGGCCGTGATCCGGCTGTCCGCCGCAAACTCACCCTCGATCGCCACGACCTCGGGGTTCCACGACGCGTAGCCGGCGGCGTCCGTCAGAATGCTCCACACGGCGGCTGGCGCGGCGCTGATGACCGCGGTTGTCTCGAACTCATGCTTCATTGCGGGGGCTCACGATCCCGTTTCAGCGACGGCCTGGTCCGCCTTGAGGCGGCCGGCGTCGAGACGCGCCGGCAGGCGTCGACGCCGCCCCCAGGGCTTCGAGGAGCGTCGCCAGATCCCACGACGCGTCGTGACGGATCCCGTTGATGAAGAACGTCGGCGTGCCGTTCACGCCGCTCCGGACTCCGCTGAGAAAATCCTCGCGCACCCGGGGCCCGTGGGCGTGGGAGGCGAGTTCATGACCGAAGCGCGATTCATCGAGGCCCAGGCTCTTCGCGTAGGCGACGAGGTGCGGATCGTCCAGGGCTTGCTGGTGCTCGTAGAGCGTGTCGTGCATCTCCCAGAATCGGCCTTGGGCGGCGGCCCCTTCGGCCGCTTCGGCGGCGTGCGTGGCATGCGGGTGCGCCTCGGCGAGGGGGAAGTTTCTGAAGACGAACCGCAACCGGGCGTCGAGCCGCCGCTGGATCTCTTTGACGATCGGATACGCCCGCCCGCAGTGCGGACATTCGTAGTCGCCATACTCGACGAGAGTCACGACGGCATTGGCCGGACCGTCGGCGTGGTCGCGGGGTGTCACGGGAAGCGCCAGCCTGGGCCGTTCGTCCTCAGCCATCGGGCCACTCCTACTTCAGAGACTCGAGCGCGCGAAGAATGCCGTCAGCGCCAGGGTTGACACCGATAGGGGACACGTGGCTCCAGCGGATGACGCCGGCGGCGTCGATCACGAACAGGGCCCGCTCCGTCGTGCCATCCTGCTCACGGTAGACCCCAAACCGACGCGCGACGCCGCCTTTGGGCTCGAAGTCGGACAGCAGGGGAAACCGCAAGCGGCGGTCGTGCGCAAACGCGAGGTGGCACCATGCGCCGTCGACCGAAATCCCGATCAGTTCTGCGTCGAAGCGTTGGAACTCGGTCAGGATCTCGTTGTACAACGCCATCTGATCGCCGCAGACCGGACTCCAGTCCGCAGGATAGAACGCGAGAATGACTGGACGCCCGCGAAAGTCACTCAGGGACACCAGCTGATCGGGCGTCGCGTGCAGGGAGAAGTCAGGAGCTTCGGTGCCGGCTGCCAAGGCGGTCGTCGTCATATGCGCACCAGGAGAACGTCGCGTCGGCCAGTCCAGCCTCCTCGACTCCCAACACCGAGGAGGCGTTGGTCGACCTACTTCGCGTTCACGCTCGCCAGGAACGCTTGGATTTGCTTCACGGCGTAGTCGATCTTGATGTTCATCGCCATGATGCCGTACTTGATGTCCGACTGACGGCCGTCGCCTGATACGCCGGACGGCACCGGCCGCGGCGCATTCGGATCGGTCGGGTTCGGCACCGTCACCGCGACGGGCAGGAGGTCGAGGCGCGTGTACTCGTTCGGCTTGTTGTCCAGATTCTGGAGGTACATCAGCGTCGAGGTGTCAGGAATCCCGGCATGCCCGCTCACGGGCAGGTTGTTCGCCTTGAGCCACTCGTCGAAGTCGCCCTGCGCCTTCGCGTACACCTGATCCGCGTAAAACACGTGGATATTCCGCGGGGCCAGGTCCGGTGCCCGGTACTTGTCCTCGAGCTTCTTCGCGACCTGGCCGTACACCTGCGTGCCGCCGCCGTGGTCATTCAGAATGATCACGTTGCTGAAGCCGGTGGCAATCGCCTGCTCGGCCAGCTGCTCGCAGAGCGCCCCCTGAATCTCGTTCGTGAGCCCGATCGTCCCCGTCGTCTGATTGCTGGCGTTGTTTTGGGAGTACGGGATGACCGGCAGCGCGATCGCGTTGCCGAGCTTGATCGCGATCGCCTTGACGATGGCCCGTCCCATGATGGTGTGGCCGCCATTGACGTTCTGCGGGCCGCGGCTTTCCGTGCCGCCGAAATAGATCAGCGCCGTGGTCTTGCCTTCCTTGTGGATCGCCCGATAGACCTCCGGCCACGTCATCAGCTCGAACTCGACGAGCCCCGCCGGCTCGTTCTTGGAGTAGAACTCCGACGGCGGATCGCGCGGGGGCTGCGGCGGTCCGCCGCGGCCTCGGCCCGCCTGGGCGGGTGGCGCCGTCGTCGTTGTCGGGGGGGTCTGAGGCGCCTGGGCAAGCATCGTGGCCCCAAAGGCGAGCGCCAAACCAAGAGACGGGATCAGGCCCTTCATGGAAACTCCTCGGGAAGCGCGGAACCGTTCGAGGTTCCGAGAGCCAATTCTGTTGCCCCGCCGCGTCATGCGTCAACTCGCCCGGCCGACTCGGCGGACTTCTCGAACACGCGACACGGGCCGACCAGCCGAGGCCCTTACAATGCGTCACATGTCGACCACTCCCTCAGAACTCAAAGCGTTCCTCGAAGGCATGATGCGAGCCCTCGGCGCGAGTGAGGAGCCACGCGCAACGCTCGCGACAAACACCGCCGTGGCGAGATTGGTGGAGAACCAGCACTCGGTCGGGACGGTCAGGGGCTTCACGCTCGTGCAGGACGAGCCGCCCTCCGTCCTGGGGGGCAGTCGAGGACCGACGCCATCGGACTTCCTGGTCGCCGCCGTTGGATTCTGCGAGAACGTCGTGCTTGCGAGGCAGGCGGCGCTCATGGGATTGCGTATCGGCGAGCTCGAAACCACCGTCTCGGGCACCTGGGATCGCAGAGGGCTGTTCGAGATTGACGGCACTGATTCCTCCTTTCGCGAGATCACGGTGGAGACCCGGGTGACGACGGAGGACGCTGCCGAGAAGGTCGTGGAGGCGGTGACGGCGACGCACCGGCGGTGTCCCGTGCACGCGACGCTGCGGAAGGCAACGACTATGGTCTTCACGCTCGCCGTCAACGGTCAGCCCGTGTCCCTCCCCTAGCCATCGCCGGTCTCGGTGCCACGCGGGACTTTCACCACGGGCTGTCGGTGGGCGTCGGCCTCGGGCCATGCCACAATCAGATCGAGTGGCACCATGCGTCTGTTGCGCACGGTCATCTGTGGACTTGCCTTCGCGGTCGGCCTTCAGGGCTGCGGGTCGTCGACGCAACCGTTCCCACCCACGAGCGATGAAGCCCTGGCGCAATTGCTCCACGGCACGTGGGCCGAGCAGGGGACTGTCGCCGGCAGCTCGGTGGTCCTGACGCTCGACTCATTTGGCACGATGTTGTCAGGCGCCGGGCAATATGCGATCGAAGCGGGCCGGTCCGGCACCCTGACCCTGACCGGAAGCGTGAGCAACGAGCGCGTCCATGTCGACATCGTCTACGACACTGGCGCCCTGGCCCAGTTCGACGGCGCGCTGAGCGATCGCAACACGCTTACGGGTGCGCTGCACAACGGGCCTCCGCAATCGCTCACGCCGTCCTTCATGGCCACCTTCACGCGCACGATGGGCTGACGCGTCACCCATTCGGCGCCGCGGAGGCGGCCACCGCAAGGAACTGTCTGACCATGGCGAGATACTGGTCAGGCCGAGAGAACATGGGGGCGTGGCCGGCCTGCCGGAATGTGTGGACGTCGGCGCCTGGGATAGGCGTCGCGGAGGGCCCGACGACGGCGCGGGCCGATGACGTCGGGGCGCGCGCTCTGGACGGGAGGGGGGCCCCGAGGCCGTCATGGACGGCAGCCTGGGAGCCGAGGTGGCTGTCGGATCGATTCTTCAACTGCGCGCATGGCACACCGCCAGGACAATTTCGACCAGCAGCCCGCCGCCTGCCACGTTCGAGGCCGTGATCGTCCCGCCGTGCAGGCGCACGACGCGGTCAGCAATCGCCAGGCCGAGACCGGCGCCGTCGGATCGAGAGCGGTTCGGCGCCTCGACGCGTCGGAACGGTAGGAACACGTCGCGCAGTTGGGCGTCCGGAATCCCCGGACCATGGTCGCGCACGAGAATGCGCGCCCGGGTGCCCTCGTTCTTCAGAAGGACTTCCACCGAGTCGCCCGGCGTCGTGTATCGAATCGCGTTGCGCACGACGTTCTCGACAGCGCTCCGAAGAAGGTCGGCGATTCCCACGACGATGCACGGATCAACCGCGAGGAGGACGACGCGCCGACCGAACGCGCGCGCTTCGAAGTCGCCATCTGCCGCGATTTCCTCCACGAGGCTCGTAAGGTCGCATCCTTCCATGGGCCCGGCGTTGACGCCGCTCTCGATCCGGGCCAGGGTCAGGGACTGTCCGATCAGCGTGTCGAGGCGCCCCACCTCCTTCTCGATGCGATCGAAGTCGGCGGCCGCCTCTCCCCCGACCCGCTGGCGGGCGAGACCCACGGCGACGGTCAACCGCGCGAGGGGCGATCGCAGCTCATGAGACACGTCGGTCAATAACTGCCGCTCCGACACGACGAGGGCGGCCAGGCGGTCTGCCATCTGGTCGAAGTCACGGCCGAGCGCGCCGATCTCGTCGTGGCGCCTGGTCAGCGCCCGTCCGGCGCGAGCCTCGAGGCGACCGTCCGCCATCTGTCCCGCGGTCGCGCGCAGCCGCACGAGCGGTGCCGTGATATGACGGGCCAGCAGGAAACACACGACGCCCGCGACGCAGACGAGAATGGACACGCGAATCACCGGGTGCTGGTCGAGCGTCGCGAGCCCCGCGAGGACACGCTCGTGAGGGGTCCGCATTGCGAGGTAGTACGGTTCGCCCGTTCGGGAGACGATGGGCTCGACGATGACGTCGCGCGTGATGACGGCCCGGACCGGCGGTCCACCGCGTGAGGCCAGCAGCGCCTTCGCGCCGGCGACGATCGACTCGCTCCCAGGCCGCACGTTCCCCACCACCTGCCCTCTCGGGTCGAACAGCACGACGGGCTCCGGAAAGGATCCGAGCGCCTGGCGTAGCCCTGCGAGGCCGCCGCCGACGTACGCGTCAACGGCGGTGGCCGCCTGCCGCGCAATCAGGTCCCGAACGCCAGGCGACTCGAGGAGCGTCGACCGCGTCGCCGCGCTCAGTTGAAGAAACGCCGCCAGGACGATCACGGTGATAAAAAACGACAGAAAAATCTTGGCGAAGAGACTGCGCATTCAGCTCGCCTCGCCGGGACGCGCGTAGAGGTAGCCCACGCCGCGAATGCCCTTGATGCGATCACCGCCGCCCGGCCTGGGGCCCAACTTCCGGCGCAGGTGGGAGATGTGGGTGTCGATCGCGCGATCGAACGGCGAGAATGCTCGTCCAAGCACCTCTCGAACCAGGGCTTCGCGGCTGACGACCTGGCCGGCGGCGCGCACCAGGCCCTCGAGGACGTCGAACTCCGCGGTCGTCACGTTGACGATCGCGCCACCGCAGGTGACGAGGCGCGCGCCCGCGTCAATCTCGAGGTCGCCGACGATCAGCCGATCGGCCGGCCGCCCAGGACCGCGCGGGGCCGCCCGCCGCAGCACCGCGCGAATGCGCGCCGCCAGCTCCCGGGGGTTGAATGGCTTCGGCAGGTAGTCGTCGGCGCCCAGTTCCAGGCCGAGGACGCGATCAAGCGCGTCGCCTTTTGCGGTCAACATCAGCACCGGAAGCGGCGAGGCGGCCCGGATGCGCCTGAGGAGGTCGAACCCGTTTGTGCCGGGCAGCATCACGTCCAGGACGATGAGCGCGTAGCCGCCCGTCGTGGCGCGATCGACGTCGGTCGCATCGCCGCGCCCGCCCTCCACGACGAACCCCTCACCGGTCAAGTACGCCGCGACCAACTCCCGCAACTCCGCGTCGTCGTCGATGATCAGGAGGCGAGGGGCCACGCGGCCATTCTAGTGGCCACCGCCGGACACGTCCGTGGAGATTCGTCAAGCCGCCTCACACACCTCGACAGAGCCTCGGCACTTCTTGGCGGCACGCGGGGAGCTGACACGCGACGATGCGGTCATGGAGGTTCACATGCGCCGAGCAGCGTTCGTCGTCGTCTGCGGCTTGGTCACGGCCGCGGCCGCCGGGAGGGCCGCGCAAGCGAAGACGCCGGTCCCGCTCGCAGGCCGATGGGAAGGCACGCGAACGGGCGAGGGCGGACTGCCAGAGCCCGTCGTGCTCGTCTTCGAGGTCAAGGACAAGACGTTCACCGGCACCATGTTCCGCAGTGATCGCGAGTTCGGTCCGATCGCGGAAGGCAAGATCGAGGGCACGAAGATCACATTCACCGTCAAGGACATTTCCTGCGAGGGCCTCATCGAGGGCGACAGCATGACCGTGTCCGTGCAGCTCGACAACGGGACGCAGGAGTTTACGGTGCGGAAGAAGCCGGCCGGCACTGCACGCGGTCGCGCGCCGGCGATCGAGTGACGGTTTGACCCATGCGCCTTCTCGAGCAGGTCCTGCTGGATAGTCGATACGCGGCCCGCAGCCAGCGCGGCAGTCCAGGGTTTGCCGTCGCGGCGATCGTGTCGCTGGCCCTCGGCATCGGCGGGAACACCGCGATCTTCAGCGTGCTCGATGTGCTCATGCTCCGGCCGCTCCCGGTTGACGAACCGGCCTCGCTCGTGGCCCTCGTCCGAGACATTCAGAACCTGGGCACGAGCGACGCGTGGCCGTACCCGGCGTTCCTGAACTTTCAGACCCTCGACGTCTTCGCGAGCGCGGCGGCGTCGGCGAAGTCCACGCGCGCGAACCTTCGGGTAAACGGCCAGGACGCCAGCGGCGCGGGGAAAGTGGTCGTGGGCCTCGTGTCCGGCACCTACTTCTCGACGCTCGGCGTCCGCGCGGCGATCGGACGGACTCTGCTGCCGGACGATGACCGTGCGCCCGGGAGCGGCACGGTCGCCGTCATCAGCGACGCGTTCTGGCGGCGACAGTTCGCCGGCGCTCGGAACGTCGTCGGCCAGACGCTGACGTTCGACAGCGTGACGTACACGGTGGTCGGCGTCGGCCCTCGAGTATTCTCCGGTGAAGACGTCGGCGATCCAACCGATCTGTGGGTGCCGATCACGATGGAGTCTCAGGTCGTGCCCGAACAGCCCGGCCTCCTCACCAACGGCGGGTCGAGTTGGGTGCACGTCATCGGCCGGCTGAAACCGGGTGTCACCGCGCAGCAGGCCGAGTCGGCCGCGCGCACCCGGTTCAAGCCGTCGGTGGCCAGTTGGCGCGCCAATCAGCGGCTCGACGTGGTGCCGGCCGGCCGAGGCTTCTCGCGCGGCCGTCAGTATCTGCGAGCGCCGCTCACGCTGCTCCTGGCGGTGGTCGGTCTGGTGCTGGTCCTCGCGTGCGCCAACGTCGCCACCTTGCTCTTCGCGAGGTCCACGGCGCGGCGGAAGGAACTGGCGGTGCGGCTCGCGATGGGTGCGGGTCGCGCTCGACTCGTGCGCCAGTTGCTGACGGAAAGCCTCATGCTCTCGACGATCGCCGGCGCGCTCGGCCTGCTCGTCGGAGCGATCGGCGGGCGGGCGCTCGCGGCGATGGAGGCCTCAGGCCGTCTGCGGATGGCACTCGACGTGCGCCTCGATTCGCGGATGCTCGCTGTCACCTCAGCCCTCAGTCTTCTGAGCGCCGTGATCTTCGGCATCACGCCCG
>Ga0070732_10000290_pt1 | contig 35012 bp, 33 predicted proteins | sample Coa_R1_5_FD_66449 | JGI IMG/M metagenome (GOLD analysis project Ga0070732, IMG submission 66449) | Surface soil microbial communities from Centralia Pennsylvania, which are recovering from an underground coalmine fire - Coalmine... | ecosystem: Environmental > Terrestrial > Soil > Unclassified ... | reverse complement strand
CAGGTTCATGAAGACGTAAGCAACCAGATAGAAGAGGACTGCCGAAGCGCCTTCCGCATTCAGCGGCGCCAGGCCCATGAGCATGTAGCCGGCATGGGCAATGGTCGAATACGCAAGCAGGCGTTTGAGATTGGTCTGACCATAGGCGGCCAGGTTGCCGAAAGTAGCCGTGATTGCGGCAAAGGCCGCAATCACCGGTCCAAAGGTCTTGGGCAAGACGACGGCTGACTCCATGGGGCCGGCCAGCACCAGGAGCAACCGAGCCGTTAGCGCCAGCGCCGCTGCCTTCGAGGCGACCGACAAAAACGCCGCTACTTCCGCCGCGGCGCCCTCGAAGACATCCGGGCACCAGAAGTGGAACGGCACGGCCGCGAGTTTGAAGCCGAGGCCGACCAAAATAAACACCAATCCGAGGATCACAATGCTATCCAGCCCGACCAGCCCGCCATGGCCCGCGCTAATCTGAGTCTGGAAGGCGATTTTCAAATCGCCGAGGTAGCCGGTGCCAAAACGGCCCGCAATCAAGCTGATGCCATATAGCATCACGCCCGAAGCGCCGCCGCCGTAGACCACGTACTTCAGTGCCGCCTCGGAGCTTTGCCGTTTCCCTTTCAGGAATCCGGCGAGCGCATAACTGGGGAGGCTCGCCATTTCCACTGCGATGAAGACCATCAGCAGATGATTGGCCGATGCCATCAGCATCATGCCGAGCGTTCCGCCTAGGAGCAGCGTGCAAAAATCGGCCGAATCTTCCCGATCCGGAATGCCGGTCAGCAAGCATAGCACCAGCGTCAGTGCTGAAAAGCTAAGAAGCACCAGCCGCAAGAAGATCGTAAAGTTGTCGAAAGCCAGCAGACCGGTGAATGATCGATCAACGTTTGCCGTCGGTTCAAAGATTGGACCCAAAAGGCTCGAGTCCCATTGCACGTAGCTGATCGCGAGCGCCAGCAGCACCAGCGCTAGCGCTAGCGGAACCATATGCGTACGGCGCATGAAGGAAAACAGGCGCAATACCAATAACAGGACGATCGCGGTGCAAACAACTGCTTCCGGCAAGAAATTCAGAACATCCGACAGCAGGCTGCCGGACAGCGCACTGATTTCAATTTTGTTAAACATCAAGTACCTCAGTGCTGCCGGGTCGCCGTTCGCGTGACAAATATCGGCGAACGGGAGCGAATCTGCCTGTGTCGAAATTCGCAGCGGCGCTCATCCGCCGCGCCCCAGCCCCGCCAGCGACTCGACCAATCCCGTTACGCTCGGCTCCATCCACGACAGCAAGAGCGGTGTGGGGAAGACGCCAAGCACGACAGCAAAAACCACCAGTGGCGTGGCGCAAACGATTTCGCGCCAACTCATGTCTGGGTAATCCTTGTAGGCGGGATTCACGCCCAAATACACGCGCTGTAAGGTCCAGAGAATATAGCCGGCCGTGATTACCACCGTCAGGGCGGCCAGGATGGCAAACAGCGGGCTGAATTTCCACGTGCCCAGCACCACAAAGAATTCGCCAACGAAGCCGCACAAGCCCGGCAAGCCTAGGGCCGCGAAGAAGATGATCGCACTGATCCCGCCGTAAAACGGCATGGGTTCCATGAGTCCGCGGAAGTTATCGAGATTGCGATGGTGCGCCCGGTCATAAATGACGCCGACGAGGAAGAACATGCCGGCCGAACTCACGCCGTGGGCAATCATCTGGAACATGGCGCCGTTCATGGCCCACGACCAGTATTGCCGCTCGTTGCCGTAGGACCAGGCGGCAATTCCCAGGATGACGTAGCCCATATGGCTGACCGAGCTATATGCCACGAGCTTCTTGAAATCGGTTTGGGCCATGGCGGCGAAGGCGCCGTAGACGATGTTGATGATGCCGAAGAGGCCGATCCACCAGGCGAGCTGTTCCGCCGCCCAGGGGCATATCGGATAGGCAATACGTAAGATGCCGTAACCGCCCATCTTTAGCAACACGCCGGCCAGAATCATGCTAATGGGCGTAGGCGCTTCCACGTGCGCATCGGGCAACCAGGTGTGGAACGGGAATACCGGCACCTTGATGGCAAAGCCGACAAAGAGCAGCAAGAACATCGCATACTGAAACGTCTTCGTGAAAAACGGTTGCTTCAGCCGCTCGCGCACGGCGTTTTGCTGGGCAGTCGGCAGGCTATCCAGGCGCTTCCATTCATAGCCGCTAGTCTGGCCGCGCTCGCGGACCGGTACGGCCACCGGAATTTCGCCTTCGCGGCCGGCCAACTTCAAGAAAGCCGCCCGGCCCACGCGCTGCAAGCTGACCAGGTCGAACGAATTCACGGGCTGGGCCGTAGGCGCAGGCGGGGCCATCCGCGGTCCGCCTTCCGGACCAGCTTCGCCGGCCGGCGCCCGCACCTCAGCTCTGCGCGGGTCCACAAAATCGCGGATATCCGTGAAGTAGAAACCCAACAGCGCCACGAGAATAAACACGCTGCCCAACAGCGTGTACAGGAAGAACTTGATGGCCGCATATTCCCGCCGCGGTCCGCCCCAGACGCCGATGAGGAAGTACATCGGCAGCAGCATCACTTCCCAGAAAATGTAGAACAGGAAGAAATCCAGCGCCAGGAACGTGCCCACCATGCCCGTTTCCAAAATGAGGAAGAGCATCAGGTAGCCCTTCACGTAGCGCTCGATCTTCCAACTCGCGATAATGGCTAAAAAACTCAGGATCGTGGTGAGCAAGAGCAGGGGCATGCTGATGCCATCGACGCCCAGGTAATAGTCGATATTGAAGCGCTCGATCCACTGCGTACGAGCCACATAGTCATTCGAAACCGCCGGCGCGGAGCTGGCCGCCCGCTTGCCTGCTTCCTCGGCCCGCTCCTCCAGTGAGGCCGACTGACTATGCATGGCCCGCCGCCCCGGCGACACGGTCGCAGAGCGATCGAGCAAGTTGTAATAATCCACAAAAATAAACAGGCTGAACACCATGGTGAGCGCACTGCCCAGCAATGCAAACCAGCGCATCCATTCTTCCGTTCCCTTTGGGAAGAGTAACAGCGCCAGCGCAAACATGCTCGGCAGGAAGATCACCAGCGACATCATGATCATGTCAGTTTCGGGCATGCTAATAGTCCGTGGTCAAATGCGGCCGCTTGCGGCTTCGCCGTGCAACTCTCGGCGAAGCCGCAAGCGGCTAATTCTGTGCACTCGCCCAACCCCAAAAGTACGACAAGAGTGCAAAAATCCCAATCGCCGCCAATACGAGAAATAGAACGTAGTTTCGGATGTAGCCGGTTTGTATTCGACGCAAGCGCGTGCCGATGAAATAGAACGCATTCGCCGTCACATTCACGAGTCCATCCACAATGCCATTATCGATCTTGCCGTCGAGCTTCGAAATCCACACGACGGTGCGGGCGGTGTTGTCGATGATCCAGTCAATCACGCGGGCATCGAAATTCCGAGCCCAGTGGGAAACGACCAGAGCCGGCCGCACGAGCGCCGCACTGTAGACTTCATCGAAATACCACTTCCGGTCAAAGAGGCGGTACAAGGAGGCAAATTGTTCCTTCGTCTCGGCCGGGTCGAACAAGCGGTAGTAGTAAACGAGGGCGGCGATGAGGGCGCCCATAATCGCGGCGAGCAGCGCTAGCAACCCGGCCGTCGGATGCACCCAACCCCCGGCCTCTTCGAGCAATTCTTCCACCGACTTGAAGTCGGCCGAGACGGCCCCGGGCTGGGAGCTGTGCAGTAACTTGCCGAGAAAGCTCGCTTCCGCATCCCACGGCGGAGCTCCCCAGGCCACAAAGAAGCTGAACGCGGCCAGCAGAATGAGCGGTATTGTCATCAGCCACGGCGATTCATGGGCATGCTCGTGAACATGATCGTCCTTCGGTTTGCCCAGAAACGTGAGGAACCACATGCGGAACATATAGAAGCACGTGATGCCCGCCGTCGCCAGAGGCAAGATCAACAACAACAGATGCTGCCGGTTGACCGAAGCAAAGCCCAGCGCTTGCGCAATGATGGCGTCCTTGCTGTACCAGCCGCTGAAGAGCGGGGTGCCGGCAATAGCCAGCACTCCCACCAGCATCGTGTAGCCTGTGATGGGCATTTTCTTGAGCAGGCCGCCCATCTTGCGCATGTCCTGCTCGTGGTGGCAGCCGTAGATCACGCTGCCGGAGCCGAGGAAGAGCAAGGCCTTAAAGAAAGCGTGCGTCAGCAGGTGCAGCAACCCCGCCACCCAACCGCCGATACCCAGCGCCAGCATCATGTAGCCGAGCTGGCTCACAGTGGAATAGGCCAGCACCTTCTTGATGTCATTCATCACGATGGCGATCGTGGCGGCAACGAAAAGAGTGATGGCGCCCACATAGGCGATGACCAGCAGGGCTTCCGGTGTAAAGAGCGGGAAGACTCGGCCCACCAAATACACACCGGCGGCGACCATCGTCGCCGCATGGATCAGCGCGCTCACCGGCGTGGGGCCTTCCATCGCGTCGGGCAACCATACCTGCAATGGGAATTGTGCCGACTTGCCCACGCAGCCGGTGAAGATGCCAAGTCCCGCAATCGTGAGCAAGATGTAGGGCATTACGCCCCAGTCGTCGATTGTCGTGCCCGGTTCCGGCCCTTCCTTCAGTTCCTCGGCATGCACGTGATCTGGAAATAGCAGCACTTGCGAGCCGTCGCTGCTCGGATGAAACACTTGCCGGCCCTTTTCGTCATGCACGTCGCCGCGAATGATGCGGTCGGCCGTGCCTTCCGGCATGGCGGTGCCGTGGCTATCCATGTGCGGAGCGCGCACGCGCTGGAACATTTCCTGAAAGTTGAAGGTGCCGATAAACGACCAGACCAGCATCAGGCCGAGGATAAACCCGGCATCGCCGACGCGGTTGGTGATGAACGCCTTGTTCGCAGCATTCGACGCGCTTTGCCGTTCGTAGTAGAAGCCGATCAACAGGTACGAGCAGACACCGACCAATTCCCAGCTGATGAACACCTGGAAAAGATTGTCGGCGATTATCAGGTTCAACATCGAAAAACAGAACAGCGATAGGTACATGAAGAAGCGGCTATAGCGGCCTTTGCGCCGCAAATGGCCGTCTTCCGTATGCACCTGGTGATCTTCCACGGTCTGGTGCAGCTCCTCCGACATATAGCCGGCGGAGAACAGGTGGATGAGCATGGCGACAAAGGTCACCATCGTGAACATCACCGCGGCCAAATGGTCGATGTAGTAGCCGAGGTTGAGCTCGACGGCAGGCCGAACGTCTGTCTCCAACATGCCAACCCGCGCCCAGGTGACATGATCGGCCCACTTGTGGTCGGCTTCGTGGGAATGGCCATGTTGGTGTCCGGCGGGCTTCGTCTCAGTTTCCGTACCTGAGGTTTGCACTTCATCATGATGATGGCCGACACCCTTGTCGTTCAAGAACCACACCAGGCCCGTTGCGCTCAGGATGAACGAGAGCGCGATTGCTCCGGTCGCGACGTACGCTCCGATGCGGACGGGCTGATCGCCGCCGAAGAGCCAGTATAACGTCGCTCCGAAGCCGTTGCCGCCGTATGGCCGGGCCGCATTCCGCAGCGCGCCGATCAGAAGCAAAATCACGAACGACGCCAGCGGCAACAGCGTGGCGATGACGTATAGTAGGCCCGGGTGTTCGTGAATATTCCACATATCAGTCAATTGTCCATTGTCCGTAGTCAGTGGTAGATCAAGTATGCGACTTACCAATGACTACGGGCTACTGACTATCCCTTTAACTCTTCTGCCGTGTCCACGTCCACACTGGTGTGGTTGTTGTAGAAGTTCAGCACAATTGCCAGGCCGATGGCGGCCTCTGCAGCGGCCATCACAATCACGAACAGCGCGAATATCTGTCCTTCCACGCGGAAGGTAGGATTGTAGTACGAGAAGGCGACGAAGTTCACATTCGCGCCATTGAGGACCAGCTCCACGCCCATCAGAATTCCAATGGCGTTGCGCTTGGTGGCCATGCACACGGCCCCGCAGACAAACAGCAAGGCGCCCAGCAATAAAAAGGCTTGCAGGCTGATATCGTTCATGCGGGGGCTCCTCGTCGGCGCTTTGCCCGGGCCAGATACGCGGCTCCGATGAGCACCACCAGCAAATGCACGGAGACGATTTCAAACGGCAACAAGTAGCCCATGCGCCTTCGTTCATGATCGGCGGATGCGATGCCGGTCATGTTGGCCTCGGGTGTGGCCTGCGGTACACCGAGTAACGCCTGCCCCAGCTGGGCGGTGGTGGGCGAAGTCGCGGGATTCACTTCCGGCTCATTCCCCAAGCTGGGCCACGTCGTGGTTAGCACACTGATCGCGAGTGTGGCGTACAAGCCGCAGCCGACAATCAGAGAAAACGCCCACTCGCCGATACTGGTGCGCAAATTGACGAACGGCCCCTGGGCCGTGAGCATGACGCCGAAGACCACGAGCACCAGTGTGCCACCCACGTATACGATCAGCTGTGCGGCACCAATGAAGTCGGCCGCAAGTAGGAAGTACACGCCCGCCGTCCCGGCCAAGGTGAAGAGCAACCACGCCGCTGCCCGCACTATGTTCTGCGTGACCACCACCATAATTGCCGACAGACCCGTGAGGGCGGCGGCAATGTAGAAAAGGGCAGTGAAGAAACTCATGGTGAAAAATCCCAATCGCCGCTTGCGGCTTTGCGCTCGCGGCGAGCAAACCGCGATTCCCAATTTTGGACACGAGCGCTAAGCCGCAAGCGGCCGAATCGTTATCCCCGCATCGCCGGCGGTTTCAGCGCCCAGCCGGTCACGCCGGGCGGGGCCAGGCTGCGCGTCTTCCACAACTTCGCGCCCATTCGCAACAGCCAAAGCACCGTAATAATCGCCACCGGGTACTTCCATATCGTGGTCGGCGAAATCGTAATTTTGCCGTCCCACCAGAGGACCGGTGAGCCAACCGCCGATGTCCACGCCAGCGACGTGGCCACTACCTGCCACACGCAAACCCCGGCTAACAACACGCAGCTAATCGGCAGGAAATATTTCAAGCACGTCATCATCACCTGGTCGATGCGCAGTCGCGGCAATGTCCAACGCACCCACATCATCACAAACACACCGAGCCAACCTTTGAGGATGAACACGACCACATTGATTAGATTGCCAACCACGAACCCGGCCGGGCCAATCCACTTCTGGAATTGATCGCTCAGCTCGAAGGGCAACAGTCCGGTGTTCCAGCCGCCCAGGAATAACGTGGCCGCGATGCCGGAGACAGCGAACATGCTGCCGTATTCGGCCATGAAGAACAGCAGCCAACGGAAACCGGAGTATTCCGTGTGAAAACCGGCCACTAGTTCGCTCTCGGCTTCGGCCAAGTCAAACGGGGCTCGCTTGCAGCTCGACGTGGCGCAAATAAAGAAGACCCAGAACGCCCCGAAGGTGAACGGATCGTGGAAAATGTACCAGTTCCAAAAGAAACCGGTTTGTTGAAGGACGACCGTGTTCAAGTTGAGTGTGCCGGCGACGATGACCGGCACCAGTACGCAAATCGCCCGCGGGACTTCGTAGCTGACCACCTGGGCGGCTTCGCGCAAGCCGCCGAAGAGCGACCATTTGCTGCCCGAGCCATAGCCGGCCAGGATGACGCCGAAAATTTCGCTCGACATGACCGCGAGCATGAAAAAGACCGCGATATTCAGTTCCTTGGCCACGAAGTGGTTGCCGAAAGGCAGGGCGAGAAACGCCACGAAGGAGCCGCACACCGCAATATAGGGAGCGAGCCGGAACAGGAAGTGATCCGCATCGCCGGGGATGCTGTCTTCTTTGCACAGCAACTTCACGCCGTCGGCGATGGTTTGTAGCCAGCCGAACTTGCCGCCCACGCGCGTCGGGCCCAAGCGGTCTTGAATGCGGCCGGAAACTTTCCGTTCCAGCCAAACGAAGAAGATGGCGGAAGCGAGCATGAAACCCATCAGAATGAAGCCGGACGCCAGCGCCCAAGCTACTTCGGTCTGAGTGGGATTGAGAATATGCTCCAACAAATCCTTCACGGTGCGAGCCTCTACCGTGCAATTCCCGGGAAGTCGTTTCAATGGGAGATGATTTATGGGCGCGCGCAGATGGTGACAAGGTACAAGAACGGCGATGGCAAGGAAATGCGCACCGATCCTTATGCCGTGCGGCCCGGTAAAATTGGGAACGCTTGGGAACCAGGCAAGGCAATGCGGATCGGAATCATGCCGGATTCGGATTGCACGGAATCGGCCGAGCCGCTATGGGCCGCAATTGAACGGCCGCCAGCCGGCCGAGCTGGTCCTTGACGGTTTCCACGGCAAGGATTATCGTGAATCGAAGGGCAGCGAAGTCGAACCGAGCAGAGGCGTGGGAAGTGGCCATGGCGCAAAAGTCATTTCGTAGTTGGTTGCTCATTCTGGCTGTGGTTGGAGCCAGCCTGGATCAAGTCACGAAATACAGCGTTTTTCATTGGCTTCAGCAGGATAGCCATTTACACCGCGATGATGTCAGCAGAACGGCGTTCGGGTCGGCCGATGTCATTCCCAACGCTTTCAAACTGTATTGTCAGTACTCGACCGATACGTCGGACGGCGCCTTTCAGCCACAAGTTAACCAGGGCGCTTTATTCGGCTTTCTCAACGAACATAAAGGGGCCGCGAACTCTATTTTTGCGCTGGTAAGCGTGGCTGCCGGCGTGGCGATTGTGGTTTGGAGCTATCGCCGAAGTTCGCCCGGCGACTGGCTCCTTTCCACGGCCCTGGGCCTCATTCTCGCCGGCACGATTGGCAACTTGTACGACCGCATCATCTTCCACGGCGTGCGCGATTTCTTGTACTGGTACTATTACGTCAACTGGCCGGTCTTCAACGTGGCCGATTGCTGCCTGGTCTGCGGCGCGTTTTTGCTGCTTGCCCAGGCCTTCTTCGCGAAGCCGGTAACGAACAACCAAGCGGCAATCGTGCCGGCGACCGTTGAACCGAATCTCGCCCCGGAAATGGCCCGAATTAACTGAGCGTTGGTTTTTTCGTTGTGTGTGAAGCACCGGCCCGCGGTTAACCTCCGCGGGCCGGTTTTTTTCAGGCGTTCAAATCCAGCCAGCGCTGGAGGGAGATGGCTTCAGCCTCGTCGGACTCGGCATCGGGAAGAGAGGATTGGGATTGAGATAATTCAGAATGCAGAATTCGGAAGCTGCCGTCATCTTCGTTGTGATTATCTGTGCGGATTTCTTCGTTGCCCTTGCTCATTTTCGCTCCATTTCCTGACTTGAATCCGCATTCGAGTCTTGAATTCGGCATTCGAATGTTTCTTGGCCGCAGACTTGCGCGAAAAAAAGGCGTGGCTCCGGCAGCCTGGGTGCGAAACGAGGGGATTGAGTCGAAGCCACGCCATCACCGGCGGCCGTCCCTTCCGCCGCCGCAGCATTGTAGGCGGTCTCCGAGAGCGCGATGCGAAAATCACTCCGCGATTCGCGAACTTATGCTGGCATTAATGGCAAACTTTGCGGTGTAGAAAACCCGCGAGGCTCGAAGACTCGCCTTGCAGCTTGGAAAACCGATGGAAATCGTCTTGCCCAAAATACCGCCCCGCGTTACTCTCCGGCTCTCATGAAATTCGATTCGCCACGACTCGCCGGCGAACAGATGGAAATCGGTTTTCGCCAGCGGCCACTGTGGGGCCTGCCGCTCTTGGCCCTGGTGCTGTTGCAGGTTGCCACAGTGCCAACCTTGTTCGGCACCGAGCGCAGCTGGGCGGCGCTGCGCGACGACCGCCCGATCCTGAATGGCCGGAATCCGCTGCACCTGTATCACGGAATCCTTGGCGCCCGCGCCTGGCAGGCCGGCAAGGCCGGCTCATGTTATGACCCCTCGTATCAAGCTGGTTATCCCAAAACCCCCATTTTCGATTCCGGCAGCCGGCCGGCGGAGTTGTTTCTGCTCGTTGGGCACGAAAGCCCAAGCGCCTACAAAATCGGCCTCGCAATCTTTTGTGGGTTGATGCCATTGCTGTTTGCTCTCTCTGCCCGCATGGCCGGTCTGGGGCCGGGAACAGCCTGCCTTGCCACTGCCTTCGGCCAACTGTTCTGGTGGAGTGGTCCCGTTCAACAACTTTTGCAGCAAGGCGATCTCGATTGGCTTCTGGCCGACAACTTGCTCGTTTTGCACCTGGCCCTGCTCGTTCGTTTCCATCGCGAAAGCGAAATGCTGGTGTGCATCGGGCTCGGGTTTACGGCCGCACTTGGCTGGTTTTGCCACCCGATCCTCTGGGCCGGCTTCGGGCCGCTGATTCTGCTCTTCTATTTGATGGTTGCTTTTCGTCACGGCCTCTTCTGGCACGTGGGGCTGTGGCTGGCCTGGGGCGGCGGGCTCTCGGCCAACATACCCTGGCTCGAACATTGGCTGCGTTATTGCTGGATAGCGCGGCCGTTGCCGTATTCCTTCGAAAACGTGCCCGCGCGGCATCTTGCGGAATGGTGGCCGGCCTGCCTTGTCGGCACGCCGGCCGATCGCCTGCTGGCCGCGGCACTACTGATGGGCGGACTCGCCGGCATCATCGCGCTGTTGATTCGCAAGCGCTTTACGGCCGCGGGATTATTCGGCGCAACGATCGGGTTGCTTCCCGCGCTGGCATTTGGCGCCCGTTACTGGGAGCCACTGGAGATGATCGGCCCCGGCAAAATGTTGGTGCTGGCCTGTAGTTTCGCGGCGCTCCCATGTGCCGCGACGTGCCGCAGTTATTTCTCAAGCTGGAGGCGCTGGCCGAATCATCCGCGCCTGGGAGTCCTGGCGGGCTCGCTCGTGCTGCTCGGTGTCGGCGTGTTCGCGCATGAGGACATGCAGACGCTCTTCAAGCAATCATTGCGCGCCCGTCCTTTCAGGTTGGGCTTTACCGCAGAACAAGAGACGCTTGTGCAAACGCTCCGTGCGGCGACGGTGGCGGATGCCCGCATCCTCTGGGAAGATCGGCCGAACCCACATTACCCGCACTGGTCCGCATTGCTCGCACCAAGCACGGAACGCAGCTTTCTCGGCGGCCTCGATCCCGACGCTGGCGTGGAACACATGTACGCGCGCTTGAGCAATAACATGCTGGCTGGGCGCCCACTCTCGGAATGGAGCGATGAGGAGCTGGCCGTCTTCTGCGACCGTTACAACATCGGCTATATTGTGTGCTGGCACCCGCAGACCATCACGCGCTTTTGCGCCTGGCCGAAGGCGGAAGCGCTAATGCGAATTCGCGAATCCGGCGAGGGGTGGCTTTTTCGGGTGAACCGGAAGCCGAGCTTCTTATTGAAAGGCAAAGCCAAGGTCGTGCAACTGGATTCCCAGCGCATCGCCCTACACGAAGTCGAGCCAGAAAACGGGGTGGTAGTGTTGAGCTTGCATCATCAGGAAGGCTGGCGCGTCTTGCCGAGCAGTGTGCGCATCGAGCGCGAAATTGATCCCGATGATCCCATTCCATTCTTGCGGCTGCGCGTTCCCGGACCGGTGATGCGGCTGACTTTAACATGGGATGAGCCGTAGCGATGCGGAGAATTCGAAATCCGAATATCGAAATCCGAAACAAATTCAAAACAAAGGCAATGATCAAAATTCTAAACGTCAGCTCCAAACAACGCCTTTGAATTTGAATTTGGCGCTTTGGATTTGTTTCGGATTTCGGATTTCGGATTTCCTCAATGAAACCAGTTTTCCACCGATAATTGCTTGCTTCCGCCCATTGCTTCGGATAATCTCGTATGCAGGTCACCATTGTGACGTCATTTCCGCGGAGGTTCGCATGCACACGGCCATTGCCCGGCGTCGGCGCTGGATCGGCATTGGGTTGCTGGCGTTGCTCGCCTTTACGATCTATTTCTTCTTCTTTTTCAACGGCCTGCCGGTAATTTGGGGACCGACAGCTCGGGCTTCCGAAATTGCCGCCGGCCGCGAGCTTTTCGAGCACGAATGGACGCCAAACGACCCACTCGCCCACGGTGATGGGCTCGGACCGGTGTTTAATGCGCGATCCTGTGCGAGCTGCCATTTTCAGGGCGGCTTGGGTGGCGGAGGCGACGTGAAGCACAACGCCACGGTTTTCGAAGTGAACTCACGGCCGAACGACCCGAACTTCCACACCGGCAGTGTGCACAACTTCAGCGTGGATGCGGCTAGCCAGGAATCGACCGGACAGTTGAAAACATTGTTTCCGATGATCAAGGGCCGCAGTTTCACGGTGACCGGCGGCGACCCCCATTGCCCGTACACGCGAACCGTCACGGTTCCCGACTTCGATCCCGTGCAGACACACACGGTGCAGCCGACCGCCCTCTTCGGCGCCGGTTGGGTGGACCTGATTTCCGACCGGGCGATTATTCATAATCGACAAACCCGGCTGATCCGTGCCACGACCGGCGAATTCAATCGCGACTTTAGCGCCATCCCGACCGGCCGCATTCACACGCTGGCCGATGGGCGGGTCGGCAAGTTCGGCTGGAAGGCGCAGTTCGCTACGCTGCGCGAGTTCGTGGCTGCGGCTTGTGCCAATGAGCTTGGCCTGGGCACGCCCGACATGGAACAGGCCAAGCCGCTTTGCGACCCGAACCGCACCGCGCCGCCTGACCTGGACAAGAAGCAATTCCGAGCGTTGGTTTCTTTCGTAAAGACGTTGCCGAAACCGGTGGAGACGCTGCCGAGTGATCCGGTGCAGCGCGAAGCCGCGGTTCGCGGCAAGGAAGTGTTTAGAAGCGTTGGCTGTGCCGCTTGCCACGTGCCCGACATGGGTGGCGTGAAGGGCGTGTACAGCGATTTCCTGCTTTATAGCCTGGAAAACACCGGCCCAGCGGGCGGCGACAGCTACGGCGAGCCGCCGCCGGAACATAAGCTTGCGCCTCGTCCCGAAAACGAACCGAAGCCCAGCGAATGGAAGACGCCGGCTCTCTGGGGCGTGGCCGACTCCGCGCCATACATGCACGACGGCAGCGCTTCCACCCTGCAGATCGCTATCGCGCAACATCGAGGAGACGCCAAATCGGTGCAAGAAGCATACTCGCGTTTGCCGCCGGCCGATCAGGCCGCCGTCATCGCGTTTCTGCAAAGTCTGAAAGCCCCGCCCGACGCGACTCAACTGCAAGATCCGTCGATCACGAAGATCGAGAATGAACCGCTGGCGGCGAAGAAGGGGCGGTAAGTATCGTGGGTCGTAGACGACGCGAGTAGCGTCGTCTACGACGCATCATTTTCTCAAGGGCGATAACCAAGTTATTCTGACCCCAGACGGCATCTCTTGCTGAGCAATTTGATCGCATAGCGCGCGGGCTTCCGGGAGGCTAACACCCGTCGCCGGATTGCCGCTGATTTCAATCGCTGGATACAAGTTGACTCGTTCCACTGCCGCCGGACCACTCATGTGGCGAATCGTCGCGACCGCCCTCAAGGCGATTGTCCGACCATTTGCGCCCGTCACCGGCAACTCGAGCATATCTTCAACGTTGCGGTCTTGCCCACCGTTGTGGACGGTAATTTGCAACGTGCGGCCGAATTGATTTATGCCTCCGACATTGATTCCGCCGAGCGACGCTTGCAAGGCCGTTTGGATATCGGCGACTTTGAGGCCGAGCTCAGCGGCCTTTTCCCGGTCGATGTCGAAAGACAGCTGGGGCGCATCGGTCCCGTTTGGATAGACTCCCACGTCGGTCAGCTTGCCGCTTTCCCGAAGACGCCGGGCGATGGACTCGGCAATCAGCGCGAGCGCGTTGTAGCCGTGATCGGAGGCATCACAAATCGCGAAGGTGATAGGGTAACCGCTCGGCGTCGTCCGACCGGGCGCAGCCAGATCGTTGATGCGAAATGCCGCTTCGGGAATCTCCTTGCTAAGCCGGGTGCGAAGGTCCGTCGCAATCGCTTCTCGGCCCCCATGCTGGTCCGGGTCAATTCCGAGCAACAAATTGGGCCGTGGGCGTGAAGCGGCAAACGGATCGTCAAGGCCGGTGAGCGTCTTCGTGACTCCCTGGATGGTGGAAGAGATCGCTTCACATGTCCGAAGCACTGCTTCGGTTCGTGCCGCCGAAGCCCCGTCTGGTAGCTGAACGTCGACCAATAGCGCATCGGGCCGAGTCTTCGGTGCGAACTCAAATGCGAATTCGAGTGCCAGGCCTTCTGGAAGATGCTCGCCAAGCTGCTCAACCGTGCTTTCTATGCTCTGCTTCAGTGCCTTGGGGTCGGTGTCGGGCGCCAGGGGATGGATCGCCAGTGCGATCGCAGGTTTGCCGTCAACCCGAACGTCGTGGATTTCACCACTCGAACCAAGCTCTATGTGAGCCACGTCGCGGAGGAAAACCTTTTCGCCGTTGGGCCCGGTCTTTACGACCACGTTCGCGAGTTCATTCGGCAACTGCGACCGGCCGGTGACGTTCAGTTTCATTTCTGCATTCGGCTCGATGGGTGTCCCGGCCGGTTGAAGGTTTTGTTCTTGCAGTGCCTTTACCACGTTGACTGCCGAAAGCGCACGGGCTGCCAGCGCCTGGTCATCGAGCCAGATTTGGATGCCGTAATCGCGCCGGCCGAGTATTTCCACGTCGCCGACTCCGGCCACGCGCGCCAGTTCATCGCGTAGCTGAATAGCCGCGTAGTTGCTCAGGTAGATTTCATCGTTCCGGTTGTCGGGCGATGTGAGAACCAGGAAGGCGCGAACGACGGGCGACTTCTTCCGGACGATTACTCCATTTTGGATTACGCTGGCGGGCAGCACCGGAACGGCAAGCGCAACGCGATTCTGCACCAAGGCCTGCGCCATGCTGAGATCGGTGCCCTGGGCAAACGACATTACCATCGTATACTTGCCGTCGTTGGAACAGTGCGACTGCATGTTCATCATTCCTTCCACGCCGTTGATCTGCTGCTCAATCGGCGCGGCCACGGTGTCCGCCACCACCCTGGCATTTGCCCCGGGGTAGCTGGCTTCCACCACAACGGTAGGCGGTATGCTTTTTTCATGGGCCGGCCCGCCGCGGGTCCGTAGCAGCGAGAAAACGAGCAACGGCGCCAGGACAACGATGGCGACAATAATCAGTATTCGCAGGAGCTTCATGATGGCGACCCTCAGCGGTGAGTCTGGATGTGAAGATGATTATACCCCGGCAGCAGATGAGGACGAATTGGGCGCGCTCAAGTAGTACATCGGTCAGGAATTCCCGATCTAAACCCAGCCGCGTTCTTGGCACAGCCAGGCAATTTGCGCCGTGTGGTGCTTGCAGTGCCAGGCGTAATAGCAGAGTGCCGCGTCGAGGCGGACGGTCTTGCCGGTTTCGGGATGAAGGAAAGAGCGAGCGAAGTCCGCGTCGATCATTAGGCGCAGAAGCTGCACCCACTGTGCGTGCAAGCCTTCGAGAAGCCCTAGCGGAGCGCTAATGTCCCCGGTTCGGGAGTCGGCCAGGTCGGCCCAGCGGGTTTCATCGTAGGCCTTGATGGTGGGTTGCTCTTCGGTCAGCGCCCATTTGAAGCGGATGTAACTGTTGACGTGGCTGTCGGCCAGGTGGTGAACGATCTGCCGGATGGTCCAGTTGCGGTAATGCACGTCGAGCTGTTCGTCGCGGAGCGGGGCGACCAGCTTTCGCAGCCTGGCCGGCGCCTCGGCAATGACGGCGATAAATTCCGCCCGGCGTTTGGCGCCATAAGGTTCCTCCGACACAAATTCGCCTGCGGGGTTCTGCGGCGGTTGCATCATGCGATAATACCTAAATCTGCCGTGAATCATAGGCCCAATGGAGCAGCGCCTGGCGCTGCCGGGGCCGGCACTTGAAGTCGCCACGCCGGCAGTGGCTGCTCACCTGCGCTACATGCCGGCGAATGGCCCGCCAGCGCTTGATCTGCCGTTCATCATCGGCACAGCGGCGGCCCAGGAAATAGCGGCAATACCATTGAAACCAGCCGCGCGGGTCTTCCTCGAATATCCAACCCTTCTTGCGCCAGACGGCGAGCGGTTGCGATGCGTTGATGCCGAAGAAATTCAATTTCGGATCATGCCGATCATGGCAAAGTTTGGCCTTGGCGAACCAATCGGCCGGAAATTCCGCGCTGCAATCGGTCATGTACTTGCCTCCAAATACGCCGAGCGCGAGTATCTGCTTTGGCGTAAGTTCGGGGTGAAAGTCCGGATGAAAATGCTTGCCGACGGGCTCCACCGTGAAATAGGTGTAGCCCTGTTGCATCAGATCATGAACCTCAACCCGAAGGGGCTTCATCTGATCCTCCGAGCGTGAATTTGAAACTAAGCTAAGCATGGGGAGGTGCTGCCGGCGGCGCCACTTCCGCGGTTCGTTGCTTTAGAAGGTCTCGAATCTCCATCAGCAACTCCTGGTCTTTTGTGAGCGCCGGCGCTGCCGCCTGCTCTTCGCGCGAGCGCATGAGCCAGCCCACGAACTTGACGATGAAGATGTACAGCACCAGCGCGATGATCAGAAAGTTGACGAGTGCGCCCAGGAACTTGCCATAAGGAACGACTTTGCCTCCGACCTGCCAGACCCAGCCCGCGTAGCCCTGGTCGCCTGGCAGGACCAACCCGACCAGCGGCATGATAATGTCTTCCACGAGTGACTTCACCACCGTCCCGAAGGCCGCGCCAATAATCACGCCGATGGCCAGATCGACGACGCTGCCCTTGAAGGCGAATTTCTTAAAGTCTTCGAATAGTGAACGTGCTTTCTTCTCCGCATCGCGCGCGGAGAACTCGCGGATCGGATTCATGGAGTTATCCCCAAACGTAGAACGGAACTTGTTCCGTTCGAGCAACCCGCTCGAACGGAACAAGTTCCGTTCTACGTTATATTCCGATTTGGCGCGACAACGACCCGGTCTCAGCCTACCGCGACGCGAGTTTTTTCATGCTCCTTTGCCTTGGGCGGCGCGTCGGTGGAGTGGATGCGGCTGCCAATTTCCTGTTTCAGCGCGATCCGGTTAATTACCTGGAGGAACGCCTGGGCGCTGGCTTCGATAATATCGGTGCTGACCGCCCGGCCATTGATGATCTTGCCGTCGTACTGCGCTTCAATGTGTGCTTCGCCCTGCGCGTCCTCACCCACCGTCACGCTGCGAACCCGGAAGTCCCGCAAGGTCACCTCGACACCGGTAATGCGTTCAATCGTCTTAAAGACGGCATCTATGGGCCCGTCGCCGATGGCGGCATCCTTCACTAGGCGCCCTTCGCGATGCCACAGGCACACTGCGGCCGACGGCATTGTCCCGGAGCCGGAATTGCAGGTGAGCGCTTCGAGTGTCCACAAACCGGGGCCGCTGTGCAGCTCAGCCTCGGCCAGTGCTTCAATGTCGGCATCGTACACCGTCTTCTTGCGGTCGGCCAAAGTCTTGAACTGGTCAAACACGCGTTGCAATTGCTCGTCGGTCAGGTGGTAGCCGAGCTGCGTGATGCGATCGCGCAGCGCATGCTTGCCGGAATGTTTGCCGAGCACGAGGTCCGTCTTGAGGATGCCCACATCCTCCGGCCGCATGATCTCGTAAGTTTCGCGGTGCTTAAGCATGCCGTGCTGATGGATGCCAGCTTCGTGGGCAAAGGCGTTCTGCCCTACGATGGCCTTATTCCGTTGCACCTGCATGCTGGTTACGTGCGCCACCTTGCGGCTGGTCGGGTAGAGCAAGCGGGTGTTGATGCCCGTCTTCAGACCGAAGAAGTCTTGCCGCGTGCGAGCGGCCATCACCACCTCTTCCAGGGCGCAGTTGCCGGCCCGCTCGCCGATGCCGTTGATGGTGCACTCGACTTGCCGGGCGCCTTCCATGACGGCCGCCAGGCTATTGGCCACGGCCAGGCCCAGGTCATTGTGGCAATGCACGCTGATGATGGCCTTGTCGATGTTGCTCACATTTTGCTTCAAGTGACGGATCACGGAAGCATAATGCTGCGGAACGGCGTAGCCGACGGTATCGGGAATGTTCACCGTGGTCGCGCCGGCGTCGATGGCAGCCTCGACGACTTCCGCCAGGAAGTCGAGTTCCGTGCGGGCCGCGTCTTCCGGCGAAAACTCTATGTCGTTGCAATAACTCTTGGCGCGCTTTACGCCTTCCACAGCGCGCTGGCGAATTTCCTCCGGCGACATCTGAAGCTTGAACTCGCGATGGATGGCGCTGGTGGCCAAGAAGACGTGGATGCGTGGCCGCTGGGCGTCTTGCACGGCCGCCCAGGCGCGATCGATATCGAGTTCGTTGCAGCGCGCTAGGCCGCAGATAACCGGTCCTTCCACTTGCTGGGCAATGGTCTGCACGGCCTCGAAGTCGCCGGGCGACGCGATGGGGAATCCGGCTTCGATCACATCCACGCCCAGTTCGCGCAGGGCATGGGCCACCTCCAGCTTTTCGGCCAGGTTCATGCTGCACCCCGGCGACTGCTCGCCGTCGCGCAGCGTGGTGTCGAAAATGATCAGGCGGTTGGGATCGTTGGCCATGGCAATCGCTCCATTCAACAAAAAAGCCCCGGAACACTCATGTCCCGGGGCCGTGATGCTTGATTCATTCGAGTAAACGACGGCACTACCGGGAGTTCCCTCCAAGCAGGAGCAGTAGGTCCAAAAAAGTCAGCCGCAGACCAAGCATGGCCGTCATTCTCCTCGTTGAGATGAATTGTAAATGCAGCTCACTCGAAAAGCAATTGGAATTCCCGGAAATCACGCGGATTTCACAAAGGTCAGCCGCGCGGCGAAGTCTTCGGAGCCGAGCGCGTTTAGGGCAATTGGCGATGACAATATGAAATAGAAAAGCATTCGCGCGAAATAAGTGTCCCGAAAGAACTGGCTTATAAACTAACGGCTGATATAAGACTTCTCAAAGACTCCGAGCCGAGGTCAACTGCCGACGTGGGTTTGGTGGCAGAGGGCAAAATGGCTGTCATTTCGGAAAAGAGCAAGTCGATGCCTGAATCGCTCAAGACGACCATCCTGCCAGAAAAGTAAGAAGGCAAGAAGAATCAGGAAGTCACCGCATCGCGTCGCCATGCTTTGAGGTTTCCCGCCATGATGGAAGACTACTCGCCGCACCAGCAGAAGATCATCAAGCGCTATTACGAGAACTTTGACGCCATTCAGGTGCAGAAGCTCTCGGAGTTGGTGACAGAGCTGTACTTGGCCGAAGGGAAGAAGCGCCAGAGGTTATGGAAGAACGCTTCGGGAATTCTGACGAAGTTGAAGCTGCCGGCCACGCGGATTCAGCTCATTGTTGAGAAGGATGATCCCGCGCTGCTGGCGAAGTTATTAACGGAGATGCAGGGGAAATAAGGCCCCACCGACTTCCGTCCGTGGGCTTTAGCGATGAACTAACACATATCCGCGCAGTTTGCCGCCGTGGACGCCGATTTCGCCGAGCATGTTGTCGGCAACGGGGGATTCCAGGTCGCCCGGTGTGAGCACAAGGTACGCAGCGGTGGCGGCTGTCAACAAGGCGCGTTTCTCCGGCCGTTGTACCCATTCGCCGGCATCTACGAAAATCCAGTCGAAGCGCTGACGGAGTTGATCCAGCAGCGTCGGCAACAGATCGAGCGGCGGTTCGAGCGGATTTTGCCCGGCCGCGATGGCGAAGAGATTCGGCTCCGCAGTCTCCTGAATCGACCACATCGGCGGCATGGTTCGCGCTAACGCTTCCCGCAGGCCAGGGGCCGGGGCAATGCTAAGGCGCTCGGCGATGCCGGGTTGCGCGAAACTTGCGTCGGCCACGAGCACGCGCTGCCCCTGTTTGGCACACGTGATGGCCAGGTTTAACAGTACGGAAGTAGTTCCGATTCCCTTTTGCATTGCACTCAGCAAAATCACGCGCGCGCGAATGCCCGTTAGCTCTGCCTCCATGGAGTGGACGATTGATTGATATTGCTGGCTGACCGGGTGATTCGGGTCGTGAAATGCGACCAGTTCCGTGGCCAGGCGTTTATCCTGCGGCAAGGCCACCCAATCGCGCGCCGGCAGTGGCTGAAACGAGACGCGGTAGTAGCTTGTGGGCGGAGCGGTCGGGATGGGAATAACCGGCGGCTTGACTTCGGCGCGCGTCATCGGAATGATAGCCGGCCGGCTGGGCCGCTCCACCGGCGGCTTGCTGCGAACTTCCGGGGCGCCGATTTCGATGAAGGGAACGCTTTCATTATCGCCGTCGTCGCGGTCGTTCTCGGCAACCGCGCTTTTCGCCTTTTCGGTCGTTGCCATCTTGACCTTTTCGGCTGTGCTCGCGACAGCCTCCGGCTTCCGCGGCGGCGCGGCAACATGATCCACCAGTCGAGCCATAGTCGGTCACCTCATTTCCGGCAACAAGGGTTGTTGGTCCTGTTGGTTAGCCGTTCTCGCCAAAAATCATTTTCACCGGCTCGCCCGGCTGATAAATGTAGGCGCTGGCAATCTCGCGCGGCAGCGCAAAGTTTCCCGGCGTGGGGAACCCGCTGCTCACCGACACGGGCGCGGCGGGGAATTCAGGCTTCGGATCTTCTCCCTTGGGCGATTCGTGGGGTACTTCCCGGGCCAAAGCGATTTCATCGGGCGGTCCGTCGAGCTCCACCTGAATTCCGAACCGGGTAAGCGCTTCAATCGCGGCCTCAGCATCCACGTTTTCCGCTTGCTGCATTTCGGCCAAACTCAGTGCCGTAGCCGCGGCCTGGTTCAGCACGCGTGGCACGCCGGAAGTGTGCCGGGCGAGAAGCCCCAAGGCTTCCTCGGAAAATACAGCTTCCGGTTCGGCGCCGGCGACTTTCAACTGATGCCGCAAAAAATCATCTGCTTCATGCATGTCCAAAGCGTCGAGGTGCAAGCGAACATTCAGGCGATGCCGCAACACTTCCAGCTCCGGCTTGCGAAGTTCCAGCAGCAGTGCCGGCTGAGCGATCAGGATCACCTGCACTGCCTTCCCGTGGCCGGTTTCGAGATTGCTCAATAACCGCAGTTCTTCGAGCAGGTCGAGCGAAAGATCTTGTGCTTCATCCATAATCAGGATGGTGCGCCGGCCAGCGGCATGGTTGTCCAAAATGTGCTCGGTGAGCGCTAGCCGAAGTTCCTGTTCCGTGCGATCCTGGTACGGTAGACCGAGGTCGAACAGGATCGTCTGGAGCAAATCCCGCCGGCAGGAAAAACGGCAGTTGGTGATGAGTGCCGAACAGACGTCGATGCCGAGCCGCTCCAAGAGGACGTGGGCAATGAGCGTTTTGCCCGTACCCGGCGCCCCGGTGAGCAGAACGAAACCTTCGTCGTTATCCAGAGCCCGCAGGATTTGATTCAAAACGGCTTCGTGGGGCGCGGACGGATAGTAGAAACGCGAATCCGGAGAAGCGCGGAACGGTCGCAGCCGCATATTAAAATGGGCCATGTTCATCAGCAGCCGCCTCCCCCGGGCCAGCGCAAGCAGATAGTTTCCCCTTCGGATTAAATCGACGCTTGGCAATGTCCGACTTGAGGCAAATGCGCGGAAAAGTGCGAATAATCCTTACAATTGGCAGAATTGTCAAAGTGGGCGAAAGCCCAGGAACTTCCGTCCCTGGGCTTTCACCGAATCAGCGGTTCAAAAGTGCATCCGGTACCTTCAGCACGCTGCCCGGTTTCTGCTTCAGCACTTCGAGGAAATGGCGGGGAATGGCCGGCGCGCCGGCCTGGATCATGCATGCGGCCAGGCCGGCTGAGAAACCGGTGGCTGGCGCGCTGCCGCCGACCTTGGCGTCCGCGCCCAAATCCAGCGAATCGAACATGAGTAACTCGGGCTTAATGAGCAGGTCGATATCCGGCCCGGCGCCGACCGCGCTGAATGGCTCGCGTTTGCCGTCGCGGTTGGCACTGCCCATGCTGATGACGGTGCGCGCGTCGGCCGGAGTGCCCACGCAGCCATATTCCGGGGTCGATTCCGGAAAGCGCGGCAGCTCGCCCTGCGGCCAGTCATCGGTCTGGGAAGCGTAATCGAGGAGAAGCGGCCGGCCGTAGGATCGAGCCTCGTCGTTCATTACATCGACAAAGATGCGCGGCCGAAGGGCGAATTCTTTCTCCTGATTCGGTATGGTCGCCACACCCACGGGCTTGATCGTGCGCGGCACAAAGCCTTCCACACGCAGGGCATAGCGGCCGGCGACAATGGTCGTGAAGTCGATGGTTTGCTCGTAGACCGCTCCGGTCGGCGTCTTTTGAATGCGAATGGCGCGATTCGTCGTGCGCGCCACGACTTCCATTTCGTCGGTGGCGAGCCTTTCGCCGCTGGGATCGCGTTGCCGCAGCAGCAACAGGTTCAAGTTTACTACCGGCTCCAGGTACAAATCGTTGTCGGTGCGGTAATATGCCGGGTCGTGCGGCTCCCGCCATTGGATGGTCAGGCGCAGCCGCGATTTTTCGGGCACATCGGGCGCTCCGCGGCCGTCGAAGGCCTGGAAGCCTAGGAAGTTCAATTCCGATGTCCAGCGGTCCTTTTTGAGTGGAGTGGTTTGGGGAGCGAAATCCATTACGCCGTTGCCGTCCAAGTCCCGGAACAAGCCGCTCCAGGTTTGTCCACGGCTGTCGCCGGCAGCCTGGAACCAGAGCGTGTTGCGATTGGGGCGCAGGGCCGGAATCTTCGCCATGCCATCGCCTGGCGTGCCTACAAACGGCTTGTCATCGAAATAGCGGCTCAGGGCGCTGCCGCCGTCGAGCGGGTGCCCTTCGTTCCACAACAGCGGCGAGACAACCACGCGGACTTTGTTCAGATTGGTAATTTCGGCCGTGCGCCGCAAAAAGCGCTGACCCAATTCTTCCAGCGTCTTTTCTTCTTTCGTGAGTTCTTCCAGATCGGCCAGAGCTTTTTTCACTCGATCTTGTGCCGCCTTATAGCGCTTCTGCTCTTCCGGCATCTGGCTGTTGCCTTCTTCAAAAATCATTCCTTCGATGGCTTTGCGTCGCTCTTCCAGCACCTCGGTGCGGCGACGCTGTAGCCGTTCTCTTTCATGGGCGATTTCCAGCGAGCGCTCGTTCAAGTTCTCTAACGGCGGCGTCTCCTGATTCAACAGCCGCATGACGAGCATCAACTGGTACGGCGAGGCGGGATCAATACGCACCAGCAATAGATCGGCTTCCGGCGCGGCGTGGGCCACGGCCAAGGCACAGGCGGTTCCCTGCCCGATCTGTCCGTCCTTGGTCGGCATGGGGTCAGGCTCGATGTTCACGTTGCGGGCCGCGGTGAAATCGATCAGCGTCGTGTTCTTCGGCAGGCGCTTGCCGACCAGACCTTCGTAGCCGCCGAAGTCGCCGTCAATCACTGCGATCTTGATTCCCTTCCCTTTGAAGCCGCGGTTGTGCAATTCGCTCAAGCGCGTGGCCGCGAGTATATCGGCCATCGGGGCGCCGGCCACTCGCCGTTGCGGCTCGCCGGAGCGCGGCGTACGAATGGCGATCACGCTGAAGGCTCGCGCCATATCCGGCACTTGGGTCACGCGCACCCAAACGGTGGCGATGGAGCCAACTCGGCCCTCAATAATCGTCCCAGGTGCGGCGGTACGAATATCCTGCTCGAAGTAGCGTTCATCCACGCGCGGGTCATCGATCAACACCGTTTCTAAACGAATGCGTTTCTGGTCATCCTTCTCGGCGGCGACGATGGCGCGCACTTCGGGTGTTAGCTTTGCCAGGTGCTGCTGGCCGGGCGGAAACAGCGTGCCGCTCGGCGGTTCTTGATACGGCGGCACATCGTTCGGTTCCGGCAGGATCGCCACGAACCGAATCGGGTTCACATTGCGAATCGGCGCCGGCAGCACGCTGATGGGGGTGCGCGGCACCAACCAGCCGCTCGGTTGGCCGCGCAGGTCGCGCAGCAGGTTGTCCACATGATAGGCGTCGATCGTGCCCAGGATTCGAGTGAAACCGCGATGATCGTAGCCGACCATTTCCCGAAAGCCGATCTGATCGAGTTGGCCCAGCGTTTGTTCCATCAGCAAGCGCTGCCGGTCGAGCGGCAGGCTGCCGTGAGCCAGTTCCAGGCTTACCTTCACCCGTGCGTCCGGATTGGCAGGAATCGCGTACCCGCGCGGCCGAGCTACAAGGGTTTGCACCGCCGGATAGAGCAAGAGCTTGTGCGCGTTTTCGGAAGCGATGTGGCCGGTGATGACGTCGTTATCCGGATCTTCCTGCTCGTCAGCCGGGCGAGCGTCGCGCACGAAGCCGGCCCGCTGCAGGTAGTCCACCATCTTGTCAAACTCGTCGAGCCAGATGTTCAACGGGGCCCGAATGCGGAAGCGCACCTGCACGTCGTATTCCTTCGGCGGCGGCGGGCTTTTCACCTGGGCAGACGCGGGACCGGCAACCAACCAGCAAACGGCACAGACAAGTGCGGCGACAAAGCGGAAATAGCGTCTCGGCAGCATGAGGTCGGTCCTGGTTGTGGGCAACTTGGTGCATGACCCGGGCGCAAACAGCGTACGGCCTGCGCAGCGAGATTGCCATGATTCAATATGTACCATTGGCGGCAGGCTGGGAATACAATTTCCTTCTTTCCGCCCGGTGGAACCGGGTTAAATTTGCGGAAAGAGCGGCATCGTTAGCATAATTTGGTTCCGGGTGAAGGGAATCTATGAATTCGACGGCTTCCACCAAAGTTGCGGTCCTGACGGGCGCCTCCAGCGGCATCGGCCGGGCGCTGGCGAAAGAGTTGATGAAGGATGGCTACAAACTGGGTCTTGTCGCCCGGCGGGCAGATGAATTGCAAAAGCTGGCCGACGAAATCCGCGTGGCTTCCGGAGTAGCGGAGTATGAAACCGCCGACGTTTCCAAGCGCGAAGCCACAGTGTCCGCTATTCACAACCTCGCACAGCGCCTGGGGCCGGTCGATCTAATGATCGCGAATGCCGGCATGGGCATTCACACCGACCTGGATCCCATGAACACTGCCGAGAATGAGCAGATGTTCCGCGTGAACGTCTTCGGCGTGATGTATGCGCTGGAAGCGGTGCTGCCCTCGATGTTGGCGCGCGGCAGCGGCCATCTGGCAGCCGTTTCTAGCCTAGCCGCGTACAAGGGCTTGCCCGGCAGCGCTGGCTACTGCGCCAGCAAGGCGGCCGTGAAGATTTACATGGAAGCGCTGCGCATTCAACTGCGAAGCAAGGGAGTTCATGTCACGACTATCTTTCCCGGTTTCGTGCGCACGCCGATGACGGAACTGCACCCGTTCAAAATGCCATTCCTGCTCGAACCCGACGAAGCCGCCCGCCGCGTGGCGAGGGCTTTGCGCCGCAAGAAGAAGGAGTTTCACTTTCCCTGGCAGACCACGCGGCTGGTAAAGTTCTCCCGCTGGCTTCCGGATTGGATCATGGAGCGCATCAGCCGGGGGACGTATTGACACGTATCATAAAGGCGTGGCCACCAGTAGAATGGATTTGCAACAATTGGGCACCGGCAAATGGTGGTATTATGACGCTAACAGCAGAACAAGAACGGGCGATTCAAGAAGGTCACGCTGTGGTCGTAACCGTCGGCGGTCAGCCTTGTGTGGTAGTTCGCAAAGACATCTATGATCGTGCAGAAAAAATGGACTACGGGCCATGGACGGATGACGAAATGAACCTGCTTGCAGCCGAAACGGCCGACCTATTAGCAGGCGATGAGTACGACGAACAGGACGACTCATGAATATCCGACGCGGCGATGTACTCAAGGCACGTTTTCCACATGCCTCTGGAGGTCGCGGCAAGAAGCGACCCGTCGTGGTTGTTCAGGCCGACGTTTACAATCAGCGGTTGCGACACGCAGTAGTTGCGCAAGTGAGCACCAACCTAAACGAAAAAAACGATCCGTCCACTTTGTTTATTGGCGCCACAACCGCCGAAGCCAAAACCGCCGGTCTTGATAGAGACTGCTTGGTCTGCTGTACACTGCTGTCGTTGATGACCGAAGATCGATTGAAAGAAAAAATCGGCACACTTTCGCCGGCCATTTTGAGCCAATTGGACAATTGTTTGAGAGTAGCTTTAGGCATCGCTTGAAGTCTGCTTTTACGATGGCGAACCCGGCCCGTAATCGGGGGCGTTGTGCACTACCGCGTCCGCCCTCACGGGCGGGGTTCGCCAAGAATCGCTCACACCACCAGCGTTCCCGTGCGGATCAAGTACGCCAACCGCACGCGCTGCTCGGCATTGAGCACACCGTGAATCTGCTTCAGCGCCTTGAGCACCGCATCGCGAACGCGTTCGGCACTCTTGGCTCGCAGGTCGCCGCCTTCAGTCGCTTTGGCCGCGTCGAATTTATCGCCGGTAAGCGCTTCGGCGAATGCCGAAAGCGTGCGCCGGCGGTCGACTTCGGCCTGGGCCCGCTCGGTCTTCAACTCGTCGAGAATGCGGGCCAGTTCGCCGATTTGCTTTTCATCCAGATCGAGCTTGTGGGCCAAAAATCGCAACGGCCGGCGCACGCCGAAGCCGCCGCCAAATGGTTCATCTTCCATTTCGGGAATATGCCCTCCCCAGAAACGGCCGCCGCCGCACCCTTTCGATTCGCCAAAATTGTGACCGGCAAAAAACGCGCGCGGAACGCCGCAACGAAATGCAGAAAACATGATCTTTCTCCTGACGCGCGGGGCCTTCGCCCCCGCGGGGAATACCAGCATGGGCAACGCGCCTCATGCTGCTGTCATCGTAACGCGAAGATGGATGAGGTCAAGGACTCGCCTTGACAACTTCGCAATTTGCGAAATAGGATAACCGCAATGATTCTGGGAGAAAGTTGAAATGTCATGCGGGTATTTTCGAAGAAGAAACTTCGCGAATTCTCGGAGGCGAATCCGAAAGCGAAGGCTCCGCTCGAGGCTTGGTATCAAATTGCGAAGCACGCCGAATGGCGAAACTTTGCAGAAGTACGGCAATCGTTTAACTCGGCCGATCTTGTCGGCAAGTTTGTCGTGTTCAATATTGGCGGTAACAAATACCGGCTGATCGCGGCAATCCATTTCAACCGCGGCAGGCTATACATTCGGCATGTATTAACGCATGCTGAATACGACAAAGGAAAATGGAAAGACGATTAGGCATGGCAAATAAGCGCACGGCTACCATTCGCGACGTCTATGGCAAGACCGAGGACCGATACCTCGACCTCGTGCGCCAGTTCCCGCTGCGCCCATTGCGGACAAATGCCGATCTCGACGCGGCCATTGCCGTTATCGACAGGCTGCTTGATCGCGACGAGCTCACTCCGCCAGAGCAAGATTATCTTGATGTGCTCGGCGACCTCGTCGAAGCCTATGAATCCGAGGCGGTCCCGATTCCGCCTGTCGGTGACGCCGATCTGCTACGTTTCTTGATCGAGCAGAACGGCGTCACGCAGGCACAGGTCGCAAACGGTGCGCGAATTGCGGAATCAACAATTTCTGAAGTGCTGGCCGGCAAACGCAAGCTAAACCGGTTCCAGATCGCCCGGCTCGCGCACTATTTCCACATCGAAGCCGGGACATTTCTGTCCGAAAATGACACGAAATAATTCGACGATCTCAATTGGGTGTCTTACTTTCGCCGCACGTACCAGACCCCCAGCGTGGCAATCGCGAGTGCCCCGGCGATGCCGACGATCAACATCGCCAACGGCTGCTTCTTGGACGGCTCCGGGTCTGCATCCTTGGCCGGTGGCTCGGGCGTTTCCCTCGCCGTGAATTTCACTCCGGCTTTTTCGTCCACGGAAACGGTGATGACGTTTTCGACTTTGCTTCGCGGGTCACCGGTCTTCAGATCCCGGCTGGTGCCGCGCGTGTCGTACACCACCACCCCGGCAGGTAGTTTGTCCTTGTTGTCCCTGGATAACAAATTCGCCAGATTCTCTTTCGTCTTGAGGTCGGCCATCACTTTTTCCGGCACTGCAACCACGCCGGTTCGCACCGATGGCGAGGAACTGCTGGGCACGGCGACGCCGGTTTTCGTCCCGAGTTTGAGTTCGTCCCCAAGGGTTTCCTTTCCGCCCAGTCCCAGTCGCTGGAACGGGTAGAACTTGTACCCCGGAAGCTCTGCCTCAAGCTTCATGACGTTTTCATAAGGAACTCGTTTGAATCCCTTCGCGGGCGGCGGCGGCGGAATATCAGCCACCGCGGACAAGGTGAAACAGACTACCACTGCCAACGAACCGGAGAATCGAACCATGGCAATTCCTCGGGAGGAGAGAGAGATACCGAGCCTATATGCTAACAGAGACGAGACCGAATGCCGATTGGTTTCGTCTAGGGGAAGCCATGGCAGTCGAAACAATGCCTTCTCTTGTAGGTCTTTGCCAACCGATTTAACGTTAACCCGGGGCCACGGCGCGCCGGCCCGGCGTGAAGCGGATCGGCAGCCGCGACGGGCCGTGGACGCTCAACGCCTGGCGCGGCTCCCATGGTCCATCGGTCGCGAGTTCGAATTCCGTGACTCGCCCCAGGAAGTCGGCCAGCGCGATCCGAGCCTCCAGCCGCGCCAGCGGGCCGCCCAGGCAGGCGTGGATGCCTTGCCCGAACGCGATGTGCGGGTTGGGGTCCCGGGCGATGTCGAAGCGGCCGGCGTCTGGGAATTGCCGGGGATCACGATTCGCCGATCCGATCACCGGCAGAACCAGCTTACCGGCCGGGATGACCTGGCCGTGCACTTCGACGTCCCGCGCTGTCGCCCGGGGCATCCACTGGAGAGGTGACCGGTAGCGCAGCACTTCCTCGATCGCGGAGGGCAGTAGCTCGGGCGCCGCCCGTAGCCGGGCGAGCTGGTCCGGGTGTTCGAGAAAGCACAAGAGGGCGTTGTTGATCAGGTTGACGGTCGTCTCTTGGCCGCCGACCAGGAGAAGTTGCACGAAGCCGAGGATTTCCCGCGGCGTCAGCCGCTCGCCGCCCACCTCCGCCTCGGCCAACCTGGCCAGCAGGGCATCCGGGCGCGCCGACCGCACGCGCTCGATCAGCTCGGGCAGAGCGAATCGCATTTCCTCCGTGACCGTCCGGTATTCCGCGAAAATCCGGTCCGTTTCCGCTCCCCGGGCAAACGTGTTGGCGATCGCCAGAATGACATCGCTCCATCGCCGGTACCGCGGCCAGTCCTCGGCCGGGATGCCAAGCAGTTCAGCAATCACCCGCATCGGCAGAGGCCCCGAAAACTCCGCGACGATGTCCACCTCGCCGTGTGCGAGCGCTTCATCGAGAAGCTGGTGCGACAGCGCTCGGATGCGGGGCTCCAGGTCGGCCACGACCCGCGGAGTGAAGGCCTTGGAAATAAGGGCACGGAGTCTGGTGTGCCGCGGTGGGTCGAAGAAGAGGAACCATTCCCCCGGGTTGCCCTGACTGGGGACATGCGACAGGTCAGAGCTGAATACGGGGTGGTCGGTGAGGGCCCGCCGGACGCCGTCGTAATCGAGGATCATCCACAGGTCGAACGGGGCCAGGTGAAAAACGGGCGATGCAACCCGCAAAAGGTCGTACGCTGGGTAGGGGTTGCGCCGCATCTCGTCGGAGAACAGGTCGAACATGACTCTTCCCCATTTAGCGCCCAACGGATCGTTAAGTTGACTGGGGGTTCCATCCTGGTTGTCTATGCGTCAACGTCCTCGCCGGCGGCCCCGGCAACTTAGATGAGCATTCACCGGCTATTCCGGATCGGGCTTCCGCGGGCCATACCACACCTCGAGCCCGTCCCGCCTCCGGAACCAGTCGGAGCCACCAACGGCCAGGCGCAACAACGGGGCCAATAGCTTTCGCGCCGGGACAGTGCGGAGCTTGCGACCCGACGTGGTCACGCACGCCTTCGGGATCACGAACCGGCCCCGGCGCTTGAGGGCCGCGATGAAGGCCAACTCCTCGGCAGCATAATACGTCTCGTCAAAGCCCTCAACCGCCCGGAAGGATTCGTGCGTGCAGAACAGCGAGCTGCCGCCGACCCGCTTCACCCGCCGCATCAACGGGACGGCGAGCGGGTAGAGGATGCGAGTCCAGAGCGGGAGCCGGCCATCGAAGCGGAAAACGTGCCCGCCGCCGACCGCTCCGCGCCGCATGGCATGCATGGCCTCGCCGACAGCTGCCGCCGGGACCAGCGTATCGGCATCGACGAAAAAGAGGAACTCTCCGCGCGCCTGGCGTGCCCCGGCATTCCGCGTCGCGGCAATGTGGCGGTGATTCACCGAAACGACCTGGGCGCCGTGGGCGCGGGCGATGGCCGCCGTCTCGTCGGTGGAAGCGTCGTCAGCGACGATGATTTCGTACGGCTCGCGCAGCGCCCGAGCCGCGGCATGCAGCGCGCTGAGCGTACCGCCGATGAGGATCTGCTCGTTGTAGGCTGGGACGATAAACGACAGCATGCCAACTCTCCGCGTTTGGTGCCGAATCGAAAAGCTCGAATTCCTCCAGAAGAAGTGGTTTCTCGGCGAACGGCAAGGCTGAACTGCCAGGGACGCCTGCTGTGTCGCGGCCGGTGTCAGGGGCAGGGACTGTGGCGGCGCATGGTCGCCTACGACGCCGCGTTCACGCGCCCCAGGTGCGCCGCCACCGCGCTACTTCGCCTTGGCGGCCTCGACCGACCAGCGGCCGCCCAGGTACAGGCCCAGCGGCGGGACGGTCGCGTGGCTGTCCTTCGGCATCTGCGCGAGCCTCCCTTTGGCGACCACCTCTTTCCCGTCCAGTCCTGCGAGCTTTCGGTCCAGTTCCCTGTCCTTGTCCTCGCCCCGCATCAACCAGACTCGCGTCTCCTGACCGCCCTTCACGTCGGACGGCACGGCGATGGAGTAGATATGGCCGCCCTTCTCATGGCGAAGCGTGCCCCGCACCTCCGCCGTGATCCCCGGCCCGGCCTCCGCGGGTTCGGGCTCTCCGGCCTCGATCACGCCGAAAGACACCGCGAGGAAAGCAGCGACAGCGGTCAACAATAGCTTCGTCGGCATGCGGATACTCACTTATGGGTTCGGAAGACTAGACGGGTTGCCACCCTTCACTAATGACGAACCAGTCCACCGGCTGGATTGCCGTTCGCCGCCGAACACCAAACTCAGCAGCGGCGGCCGCGCGCTGAATCGTTGAACTCCGATATACGAGAGTCGCGGCCGCCATCTGCTGCAGCGGATTAGTCGGCCCGCTTCGTGCCGACCACAATGGTGATCGGGTAAGCGATGCGCACCGTCCCGCCCCGCCGATGGGCGCCGATCCCGAGTTTGTCCACACCCACATCCGCCTCGATTAGCTCGCGCACCCGATCGGCGTCCCCGGGCCGCGGGAAGGAGGCCTGCAGCAGCGCCTCCAACTCCAACTCGAAAAGATACCCCGCCCTGCGCAGGTCCACCAACCCGACCTCGGCCAACAATCCGCGCAGCTCCGCTTCCGTCAGAACGCGGACGTGCGACGGGTCGCGCAGTCGCTCCATCTGGTCGTAGGCCGGCCCCTTCTCGGCGGGCAACACGAGATCTGCCACAGCGATATGCCCGGCAGGTTTGCAAACGCGGGCCATCTCCGCCAGCACCTCTGCGGGTTGTAAGAAGTGGTGCAGACTATACCGTGTTAACACCACGTCGAACTGGTCTGCCGGAAATGGGAGTCGGGCTACATCGCCGACGTGCCATGCCAGGTTGGTCAGGCCCAGTTCGCCCTGGAAGACGGCCGCGCGCTGGATCATTGCAGGCGTCAGGTCGATCCCCGTGACCTGGCGGGCCAGGCGCGCCGCGGCACAAGCGACGGCGCCCGCCCCGCAGGCGACATCGAGTACGCCGGTCGTTGCGGTAATCCCGGCCATGTGGAGCAGCAACTCGGTTGCCTCCTCATGGCCGGGGAGCTTCGCAAAGTAGACCGCCTGCTGGCTGAACTGCTCGACAACTTCCCGGGCGTGCTCGTCTGCCTTGTTCATCTTATCGTAAGCACCTCAGTTCACGGGACGAACGACCTAGCTCAGCAGTAGGGCCCGCGGCAAAGACGAGATACCTCGGTGAGACGTCAGGCCCGCCCTGTCTGCTGCGCGACTTGTTCAGCGTGCTGTGTGCCTATCGCGGGCCGGTATCTTTTTTCCGCGCCTCCAACTCTGCCCTTCGAGCCTTGCAATGTTCCTCGAGGCGATCCTTGAGTATTTTGAGTTCTTCTTCGCTAAGGCCCGGGCAAGATTTCTTCAGCGCGTCAAAGAAATGAGCTATTTCGTGAGGTTCGTAAGGAAAGCCCACGTTTTTCTGGTCGCGCATAGAGTCCGCAAGCACTTTCTGGTCTGCATTGAGGATTGTCCAAGCTGGGACGCCTCGCGGCGGGCCATACTTCTCGAAGATTTCCTGGCCGCCTGCATTTTTGACCACATCGATATCGACCAGGACAAAATGTTTTTCCACAATTCGGCAGACCTGCCGGTCCGCAAGGTATTTTTCGAATACCCTGCACCAACTTCAGCCAGGTGAGCCGAAAAGGAGAAACACTATTTTGCCCTGCTCCTTGGCTTGGGCTAGGCCGCCAGTCAATAACTCTGCAGCAGGCCGTTCTTTTTGCTTGGGCTCGTCGCCGTGCACCGGGAGCAAGAACAGCGAAACTAACGGGATCAATGCTACCATACGGGTCATACAAATTCCTCCAGAAGAAGTGGTTTCTCTTACCGAACGCTTGGCTAAGCCGACCGGGGTCGGCTTCAACCGTTAGTTCGGCAATGGCATTAACGATGTACCCTTTTGGCAATAACGACAACGCTCGTCCGCCGCAGCCGTTCGTGAGACGAATTATTAGACTGAAGCTGTCTGCATTTTAGCGGCACTCATCCCGAACACAATCAAAACTCCAGGTTTTTCAATGACTTTCGCACAGGCCTCCTGAAGTAGGGCAAAAAAGGGCAGCCGGAATAAATCTGACGATCATCCGATTATTACGAATAGTAGCCTGCGGGTACGTCCTCGACGAGAGCAAGTCGTCTCGTTACGCTTCGCTGATCAGTCGTATCTTCTACCGAATGCCTTGCATTCGGCCTACCAGACAAGACAATATCAGTCATCTGCATGTCTGGTCCGCAAACTTCAGGAGGATCGCACCATGAATCGCCGTGAATTCCTTACCTCAGTCGCCGCCGGCAGCACGCTCGCTCTCGCCGGGTCTCATCTTTTCGCCGACGAAGAGCGGACCTTCGCCACGCCGGAAGAGGCGCGCAAGTCGCCGCCGGAGAAGTTGGCCTACGTCATCGGCGTCTACGCCGGCACCGGCGTCAAGAAGCCCGATTATTTGGCCACGATTGACGTCGACCCGGCCTCGAAGACGTATTCGAAAATCATCCACCGCCTGCCGATGCTCCACGTCGGCGACGAGCTGCACCACTTCGGCTGGAACGCCTGCGCCAGTTGCCACGGCATGCGCGCCCGGCGTTACCTCATCATCCCCGGCCTCGTGTCCGGCCGCATTCACATCGTTGATACCGAAAAGCCGGCCGAGCCGAAGCTCATCAAGGTCATCGAGCCGGAAGAGGTCGTGAAAAAGACAAAGCTTACCGCCCCGCACACCGTGCATTGCCTGGCCGACGGTCGCATCATGATTTCGATGCTCGGCAATGAAAAGCTCGAAGGGCCCGGCGGCTTCCTGCTACTCGACGACAAGTTCAACATTGCCGGCCACTGGGAAGCCGGCACCGAGGGCATGAACTGGAACTACGACTTCTGGTATCAACCCCGGCACAATGTGATGGTCAGCAGCGAATGGGCCGCCCCCGCCACAACCCGCCCCGGCTTCAACCTCGACGACGTGAAGGCGGGGAAATACGGCCACCATCTGCACTTCTGGGACTGGACCAAGCGCAAGATCGCCAAGAGCATTGACCTGGGCGAAAAGGGTATGATCCCACTCGAAGTCCGCTTCCACCACAACCCGCAAAGCACGCACGGCTACGTGGGGGCCGCGCTTTCCAGCGTGATGTGGCATTTCTTCAAAGACGGCGACGAATGGAAAACAGAGAAAGTGATCGAGGTGCCGGGCGTCGAACAGAAAGGCTGGCCCTTCCCGGTGCCGGGGCTCATCAGCGACCTGGTCGTCTCGCTCGACGACCGCTGGCTCTACTTCTCGAACTGGCTGCACGGCGACGTGCGGCAATACGACATCAGCGATCCGGCGAAGCCGAAGCTCACCGGCCAGGTTTGGGTCGGCGGCGTGATCGGCAAAGCGCCGAAGTTCCACGGCAAACAAGCCACCGGCGGCCCGCAAATGCTGCAACTTAGCCTCGACGGCAAGCGTCTCTATGTCACCGATTCGCTCTTCAGCACCTGGGACAACCAGTTTTACCCGAATATCGCCAAGCAGGGCTCGCTCATGCTGCAACTCGATGCCGACACGGAAAAGGGCGGCCTGAAGTTGAACGACAAGTTCTTCGTGGACTTCGGCCAAGAGCCCGACGGCCCGGCCAGAGCGCACGAGATACGCTTCCCGCTGGGCGACTCAACGTCGGATGTGTGGTCGTAGCGCTAGCCCGAAGCGCAAGCGAGGCGGAGGATCGGCAATGTCCCACTTCCAGCGCACCGGCAAGAAAACCCGCCCGAAGACAGCGATCAAGGGCAAACGCTACCACTGCGCCATCTGCCGCAAGCGCAGCCCAAAACCGGTGAAGACGCCGGCCCCGTGGTACTGCCCGGCATGCCTGAAACAGCGCGAGGAACAATGACCGTGCAAGCCGCGGGGCGAGTCGTCGAGCCTAGCGGGTTAGCGGAAATGAGCGGAGGGCGGGCCTCGCATCCCTGATCGACCCGCCTCTACCAATTCACGGCAGTTACGCCAAAATGCCCGGCCCGCTGACATCGATCAGAGCCGGGTCTGTCATAATATCGTCAACATTAGCCGCACTGCGCGGCTTGATGCTGATCCCCAGAGCCATCTGCCCGAAGCCGGCCAATGATGGCTCATCATCCGACGCCGCCAGCAAATCGAGATAGCTCTCTTTCTGCTCTCCGGCGAGCCCGCTCGGCACCGAACCAGCGTGCGTGGATGAATCCACATTATTGCCCAATCCGCTCAAGCCATCGCTGTGCAACGCGGCCTCGCCCACAAGTGCGGCCGTCGTCGTTTCATCCAGGTTGCTCGGCGCATCACCGGTCGGCGGCGGGTCGGCAATGCCTTGTGGGTTGGTGTCGAAGGAATTCAATGCGAACGTCGCGGCAGC
>Ga0070732_10000289_pt1 | contig 35025 bp, 32 predicted proteins | sample Coa_R1_5_FD_66449 | JGI IMG/M metagenome (GOLD analysis project Ga0070732, IMG submission 66449) | Surface soil microbial communities from Centralia Pennsylvania, which are recovering from an underground coalmine fire - Coalmine... | ecosystem: Environmental > Terrestrial > Soil > Unclassified ... | reverse complement strand
CGAAGTCGAACGTATCGCCCGCGAGGTCCTGACCAATCCTGTCATCGAAGAGTTCCGTTTCTCTCTGGCTGAATAAGCCGGGTCTCCGAGGTCGAAAATGTGCGGCATCGTCGGTTACGTCGGCAAGAAAAGTGTCGTTCCGGTCATCATTGAAGGCCTGCGGCGGCTGGAATATCGCGGTTACGATTCAGCAGGAATCGCAGTCTCCGGTAATGGAAGTGGTCTGGAAATTCGCCGTGCCGAAGGCAAGCTGCGGAATCTGGAAGAGGCGATTCGGCAGAAGCCACTCCATGGCACGTACGGCATAGGCCATACCCGCTGGGCAACACACGGTCGTCCGACCGAAGAAAACGCTCATCCTCATCGCGACTGCACCGGCAAGATTGTGGTCGTCCACAACGGGATCGTGGAGAACTATCTCAGCCTGAAGAAGAAGCTTACTGAGGAAGGGCACAAGTTCACCACCGAAACTGACACGGAAATCATCGCCCACCTCGTCGAGAAATATTCCGCTGCAGCCGGAAACGGTCATCGCGTTTCCCTGGAAGATGCAGTTCGCCAGACAGTAAGACAGATTTCAGGAGTGTTCGCGCTCGCCGTGATCTCCACCGACGAGCCGAATAAGATCGTCGCCGCGCGCAACGGTCCGCCGACCGTGATCGGCCTGGGTAATGACGAATACTTCGTTGCTTCCGATGTCCCGGCGCTTCTGCAGCACACGCGTGACATTTTCTTTCTCGCCGATGGCGACATGGCCATCGTTACTGCAGATGGCGTGCAACTCACCGATTTCAACGGCAAGCCAGTGGTCCGCCAGGTGCAGCATGTTACCTGGGATCCGATTCAGGCGGAAAAGGGCGGCTTCAAGCATTTCATGCTCAAGGAAATTTACGAGCAGCCGCGCGCCGTCCGCGACACCACCCTGGGCCGTGTTTCCCAGGACACGGGGCACATCTTTCTGGATCAGATGGAGATCACTGACGGCGAGTTTCGAACGGCGGAGAAGATCAACATCCTGGCTTGCGGAACCAGTTGGCACGCCGGGCAAGCCGGGAAGTTCATGATTGAATCGCTGGCGCGAGTGCCGGTTGAAGTCGACTATGCCAGCGAGTGGCGATACCGCGATCCCATCGTCGAGCCCAACACCATCACCCTGGTGATCTCTCAATCAGGCGAAACGGCGGACACCATTGCCGCCCAGCGGGAGGCGAAGGCGAAAGGCTCGAAGACCCTTGCCATCTGCAACGTGGTCGGTTCGATGATCACGCGTGAAGCGGCCGGAACCATCTACACACACGCTGGCCCTGAAATCGGCGTCGCTTCCACCAAGGCTTTCACCGCACAACTTACCGCTCTTTACATCTTCTCCATGTATCTTGCGCAGGTGCGAGGCGTCATGCCTCTTGAACAGTCCCGCGCGGCGATGCTGGAACTGACCCGCATTCCCGCCAAGATTGAGAGCATCCTCACCCATGACCCAGCCTGTGACGAACTGGCCAAGCGCTATCAAAAGGTTCACGACTTTCTGTTCCTTGGGCGCGGCATTCACTACCCGATCGCTCTAGAAGGCGCACTGAAGCTGAAGGAAATCTCCTACATCCATGCCGAGGGGTATCCCGCGGGCGAGATGAAGCACGGACCCAATGCTCTGATTGACGAGAATCTGCCCGTGGTCGTCATTGCGACACGGGACATAAACGATCCTGACGCAGTGTTGCGTTACGAAAAAACCATCTCCAATCTCAAAGAAGTGAAGGCCCGGTCGGGAGTTGTCATCGCGCTGGCCACGGAAGGTGACGAGGAAATCAAGGAAGCGGCCGACCACGTTTTATACATTCCGTCCGCGCCGGAAGAACTCTCGCCCATCCTGGAGATTGTGCCGCTACAGTTGCTGGCCTATCACATCGCGGTGCGGCGAGGCTGCGACGTGGACCAACCGAGGAATCTGGCGAAATCGGTAACGGTGGAATAGGTCGGAAGGTCAAAGGCTTAACCACAGAGGGCACAGAAGATCACAGCGAAAACCACACTGCACTAGTACTCTGCCGCGTCGATGTCGGTTTGTTGGAAGTCAGTTCTCTTGAAAAGCAAGGGTTCGTCCATATCCTTCGCCAGCGCATAGGCGAAGCAGTCCCCGAAATTCAGACCGGGTTTGTGGCGTCCTTTGCCAAAATCCCGGTAAGCGTGCCGGGCGATCTGAGCCTGCTTTGCTGTGACTGCCTCCACGACAGTACGGGACAATCGAAAAAAATCGTCGAGTCGTCGTGAGGCTATCGCGTCCTCAGACCGGTCGATGATGATCGAGGCTTCGACATAGCTCGCTGCAAAGATCCGGCACGGCTGCGACAACTCAATGGCACGAGTGAAACGCGAAGCTTCCGGTTTCTGGCGCAGCACCGCGATTACCACAGACGAGTCCAGGATCATTTCGGCAGTCCATTCTCGTCGTAAAGTAATTCATCGACGTCCATCGATTTGTAGGGTTCTTTCAAATGAGATGCGCAATCTTTTCCAATCTCCATCAGGAGTTCAGACATGCTCTTGCGGGAACTTCCGCGAACCCTCTCCAGCCGTTTCCGAACCGCCTCGTTCACCGCTGCGGTCAGGCTCTCCCCGGTCAAGCGTGCCAGTTCGCGCGCCATGCGGTGAGTCTTTTCGTCTTTGATATTCAGGCTCATGGTACCGTTCTACCTCATTTGTCTACCTTTCTACCATGAATCTGTTCGTGTCTAGGCAGTTTCGGTGAAGATGTACTCGTGCTGCCCGTCGCGAATGACGAGCACGCGTTTCCCACCGCGCTCGCCCACCACAAACTCGAATCCATCAGTGCCAGGATCGATGGTGATGAACGATGTCGTACCGTCGTCATTCTTGCGCGACGCCACGCTGCTCTTCCACTCGCCGAGATCGAAGATAGTAGCTCCGTTACTGGAGCGCACCTCGAGATCGCCGAGTTCCTTGCTCGCGTAGTGCTTGGCCAAGCCAGCCACCATGTCGGGCGCCGCCGGGACAACCAGTCGTTCCCGTGCCTTCGCGAGTTCAGCCTTGTGCGTTGCCGCGCGCGAAGCGATCTCCGCTTCAGCTTCGGGTTTGCCATCGAAAAGAATCTCCAGCAGCCGCCGGCTGAACGGACCCTCCAGCATGCCGCCGTTGTCAGCGTTGGTAAGCAGCACAGCCCCGACGCCATACTCGGGCAGCGCCCACCAGTTACTCTTGAATCCGGACATGCTGCCACCGTGGCTCACCACCTGAACTCCATAAGTATGGTCGGTTATCAAGCCCATTCCGTAGCTCGCGTCTTCGCCGAGTTGAACCTGCGGCGCACGCCGCATCAGCAGATTCTCCGCCGATACGAGGCGCTTACCGTTGGGCAGCTTGCCCTGGGTCAGTTCAAGTTGTACGTACTGACTGAGATCTGCTGCCGAGGTCCAGACCGCGCCCGCTGGACGCGCCGGAAGAATCGAATAGTTAATGTCCATACTGGCGACGCTAGGCTTCCCATCAATATCGTCGCTGTGCGGCGTGGCGTGATTTCCCGCCAATGCCGTTGCATAGTCGAAGGTCGTCGACTTCATCCCCAGCGGATCGAAGATCATCTGCTGCATCGCAGCGTCGTAGGCTGCTCCCAGTTCTCGCTCCGGATACACGATGTGTCCGCCGATGTAGCCAGCGGCTGCTGCCATCAGATTGCTGTACTGAAAGACCTCGCCGAACTTGCTGGTGGGTTGCATGGTGCCGAGCAGAGCTATTTCAGATTGCGGAGTGGCGTTCTTGTATTCGAAGAGCCATTCCATGTCCTGCCGCGGCAAACCTGTGCAGGCGCAGATCAGGTTCTTAACCAGGACTTTCTTCGTCGTGTCGGCGTCGCCAAGTTTGAAGCTCGGGTAAACCTCAATCACCGGCTGATCCCACTTCAACTTCTTCTGATCTACAAGCTCGGCCAGCAGCAGCGTGGTCATGCCTTTGGTATTCGATGCCGCCATGAATACTGTGTTCTCATCCACCCGCTCAGGTTTTCCGAGTTCACGCACTCCGAGTCCGCCTTGATACACGACCTTGCCCTGATCGATGAGCGCGATCGAAACACCGGGAATCCCCAGTTGCCGCATCGAACTTTCAGCGAATGCGGTGAGCTTCGCAACGCGCTCAGCATCCAGCGGACGAGCTTTGCGCCCGGCGAATGACTCGCGCTTGTAGCTCTTGGGACGCAGACTCTCGAAGACCAGTCCCACCGCCGCGGAGCGCTTCTCTACCGTGGGATCGGTGCCATCGAGGATTGCAACCGTCCACGAAGTCCCAGCCCGGAGCGCCAGCGCCACCACCGCTGCTCTCTCGTTGGGTGAGGTTTCGTAATCGAAGACCTGCCGCTCATCCCAGCCTTCTTTGGCGGGGCGGGGAGTGACGAGCTTCACGGGACGTTTCGACTCCGGCTTGTAGGCCGCCCATGCCGCCGTCACGGCCGCCGCCGCATCGCCGGCTGGTGCGTGGAAGATGACGATGTGCGTATCGGTTTCCGGCGGTTCCAGGATGACGAGGTTCTTTCCTGTCACGATCGACCATTCCTTGGGAACCGTGAACGTCGCTCCGCCCGGCGTCACCCGCGGAGTATCGGCGGATACCCGCTCAGGCGCACTCTTCTCTTGTGCTCCCTTCCGCGGCTCGTTTGAAGGTGCCGCTTGCAGAGGGACCTTTGTGTGGAACGCGATGAGAACCGCGAGGGTAACGAAGGCGAGACGAAAACGCTTCATGAGATTTACCTTTCGAGTAATCCGATCAAAAGCTCGTGAATCAAGTGATTACGCCTTGAAAGGGCTGCGCGGTTCAGAGTGTGCGTGAGAACGCGTGTCGTCCCTACGGGACTCGCACATCTGTTCCGCCTCACCCGGCACTTCCGTGCCGGGCTTTCACATTCCGCCGCTACGCGGCTGGAGTTTTGGTGGTGCTTGCTCAACCGCTTGCGTTCAATGGCGGTTCTCACGCACACACTACAATCCCGTATCGGCCATGATCGCTCTACGAATTTCAGGCTCCGGGCGTTAAGGAAGTTTCAGAAATCGCACCAACAATAGCGCGTGGCGCAGGACTTGTAAAACTCCTCAGGACGCCGCCCGCATGGCCGCCCTGAGCCTCCACAACGCTGCCGCCAGCGCAGCCAGCGCAACACCCCAAATGGCGAACGCAGTATCTACCACCCACCGCGGCGCGGCTCCGACCCTACGCAACAAGAAGGGAAAGAAATTCCACGTCGTGATATGCACGTAATCCCACTGGTCGTAGCCCATGTCGTCCGTGTTCAGTCCCCACGCGTCCATCTTCCCAAGAGCGAAGGCCGCGATGTTCTTGAAGCGCAGCCCGATCACAAATGTTGGATGCCCCAGCGTTTCCATTTGATAAATTTCCAGCGGTAGCCAGAACATAAGCGACGCAAGCTGAACGACGAAGCTGACTCCGATGAGCAGCATCGCCGCCGTCCACATCCATCGCCCGACGTTCGCCCGCTGTTGCAGCAGGAGAGGCACGGCGAGCAGCGCGACCATTTGCACTGCGCTCGAGACATAACGGTCACCCCACGCGAAGTCTCCCGCCCAGTACGTGTATCGCGCATAGAAGCAGGTATAGCCGACGAGCAGCAGCAGGGAACTTACCACGTAAGCGCGGATCGTGCCGTCGAGCCTTCTCCAGAGCATCACTATCAGAACGATCGCGAGCACAATCAGCGGATCAAAAAGAAAGATCGATTTCTCCGGTTTGAACAATGCCCCGAGAACTCCCTCATGCAAAGGAGTGCTCCAAGGGAAATTTGCAGGCAGCGTGGGATCCTGTGCCCGCTGCTCTCGCGCAAATATCGGTAGATAGGTCTGGGTGAGTGACCCGAACCGATAATAGCTGTAGAGTCGCTCGGTAATAGCAAAGAACGCATAGACCGGGACCGCAACCTTGCAGTAACTTACGATCCGCTGCCACAACTCCCGTCCTCTCACGCGCTCAAACCAAAGCAGCATCAGCAGGAAAATTCCCGCCGCCATCACATCGATCCCGGTGGTCACGCGAGTTAGCAGATTCAACCCCAGCGCCGCAGAACCGATCCACAGCGGCCAGCGGCTTCCGCTGCGCAGCCACTCGTACTGATACGAAAGCCCAACCAGCGTCAGCAGCAGGATGTAGTTGTTCTCCTGCATGTTCTGCGTATAGTGCAGGTGCGTGGTGCAGAACATCAGGGCCAGCACACCGGCGACGGCTTCATTCACAGTGAACCGCAACTGACGCAGGAAGCGGAATACGATCAGCGCGGTCAGCACGTTGATGAGAATGTTCGTGCTGTAGCTGACCAGGATGCTGCGCACCGCCGGGTCGTCCTGATAGTCGGAAAAGATGTGCCAGTGCGAAACCCAGGTCGCAACCAGATCCGCGGGTAACATCAGCAGGGACTGCCCGATGCCGTACCAGCTATAAATCTTGCTGTTCCGTCCATGCAGCCCGAATTCGGGATACTCGTTGGGAAACACCTGGGGTTGCGAAGTCCACAGCCAGTGCGTGGTTTGCAGCCGATGCATCGTGTCGGCGGTGCCCAGTTCGCCAGATTGCACGACGAATGCAAGCAACCCTGCCACAAGACACAACAGGAACAAAGGATCCCGCAGCCACCGCCCCAGTCGTGAGTTCATCGTTTTGGATGGTAATACAAAGCTGGCGTCAGACCGCGGACCTCAGACCGAGTTCCCCAGAGATGTCGACGGCTCGACCCGAGTCTAAGTTCTGAAGTCTAAGGTCCGAGGTCTGAGGTCCGCTCCCTGACGGCCGCCGCCTGAGTTATCCTGTTGCGGGGAATTGCATGCCTTACTGTTCCTTCTGTGGCACAGCGCTGGCCGCAACGGATGTTCGCTTCTGCTCCGAATGCGGCAAGCCCGTATCCAGCGCGAAGACAACGCCGGGCACGGACGATCTCGCAACCATCGACTACGAAGCGACTGCGACTTCGCCCCTGCCTCCGCGCCCGCGATCGTCATCGTCGCAACGTTCTTCGTCCCGGACCTCTGCTTCGATCGATTACCTCGTCAGCGAGGGGCGCTTCCTTCCCGGCCGCCTCATCGCCGGACGCTATCGCATCATCGCGCTGCTCGGGAAAGGCGGCATGGGCGAAGTCTACCGCGCCGACGACCTCACTCTGGGCCAGGCCGTCGCCATGAAGTTCCTTCCGGAAGAAGCGACCAGCCACGAAGGGATGCTCGAGCGCTTCAAGAACGAAGTTCGCATCGCACGCCGCGTCTCGCATCCCAATGTTTGCCGCGTTTACGACGTCGGTGAAGTCGACGGCCAGACCTTCTTCACCATGGAGTACGTTGACGGTGAAGATCTGGCTTCCCTGCTGCGACGCATCGGCCGCCTTCCGCCAGACAAGGCCGTCGAGATTTCGCGCCAGATCTGCGCCGGGCTCGCTGCCGCCCACACCAAAGGCGTCCTGCACCGCGACCTGAAGCCGGCCAACATCATGCTCGACGGTCGCGGTCAGGCCATCATCACCGACTTCGGTCTCGCGGGGGTTGCCGACGATATCCGTGGCCCCGAGGTGCGCAGTGGCACTCCCGCTTATATGGCTCCCGAACAACTGGCGGGTTTGGAAGTCACCATGCAAAGCGACATCTACGCGCTGGGGCTGGTGCTTTACGAAATCTTCACCGGCAAACGCGCCTTCGCAGAAAAACCTGCAGGAGTTCTGCACGGCCACGACGACCGTACCCCGAGCCGCCCGTCATCCGTCGTCAAAGATCTCGACCCCATTGTCGAGAAAGTGATTCTCCGCTGTCTCGAAACCGTTCCCTCCTCCCGTCCGGCTAACGCATTAGCCGTTGCCGCAGCGCTACCCGGTGGAGACCCGCTCGCTGCCGCCTTAGCAGCCGGGGAAACGCCGTCGCCGCAGATGGTAGCTGCCTCCGGAGAATCGGAGGGATTTCGTCCTCCGGTGGCCATCGCGATCCTTGCTGGGATCCTTCTCGGTCTGGCATCTTCTGTCGGTTACTCCATTCATTACAGCGCCTACGAAAAGATGAGCCTCGAACTGACGCCTGAGGTGCTGACTCAAAAAGCTCATGAAGTTATTTCCCGTCTTGGATACGAAGGCCGCCCCGCCGACAGCGCATCGGGACTGGACATCGACGGCGATTTCCAGGAGGCAGTCGAGAAGAACGATAAGCCTCATCCTGATTGGGGCAAGGTTCTGGCTGCGCGACCTTCTCTACTGCGGTACTGGTATCGCCAGAGTCCCGATGACATGTTCGCCAATGAATTCCACGACAATCTGCTAACGCCTGGCATGGTTCAGGAGAATGACCCTCCGACCGTGACTTCGGGCATGATCAACCTGGAACTCGATCCCCAGAGCCGGTTGACTTATTTCCAGGCGATTCCGCCGCAAAAACTGACAACCAGCGAAAACGCCGCAAAAGCGCAGACTGCCGCGCCCTTTGACTGGAACATTCTGTTCAATGCCGCTGGTCTGGATCTCTCAAAATTCCAGCCCGCGGAGCCGGCTTGGACCGCGCTGGCAGCTTCTGACGCCCGCGCAGCTTGGACCGGAGTCTGGCCCGGCACAACCCGTCCACTCCGCGTGGAAGCCGCCGCGTTTCAGAGCAAGCCCGTGTTCTTTCGTCTAGTCGGAGATTGGACCAAGCCCGGACGCATGGTCAGCACCGAGAAGAAGTCCTTTGGCGAACAAGCGCAGAGGATCATGTTTCTGCTTGTAACTGTCTTTGGATTGGGTGGAGGAGCTTTCCTTGCCCGCAGGAATTACCTCAGAGGCCGCGGTGACCGCGAAGGCGCGTTACGGCTAGCGATCGTAATGTTTCTTCTAGAGATGGCTCTCTTTTTGTGCCGCAGCCACTTGGCTACCATCAGTGACACCATAGGTCTCAGCATAATCGCGATCAGTACGGCCCTGTTCCTCTCAGGAGCCATGTGGATTTTCTATATGGCGATTGAACCCTGGGTCCGGCGGCAGTGGCCGAAGTCGATCGTCTCCTGGAGTCGTCTCCTCGCGGGTAACTGGCGCGATCCAGTCGTCGGCCGCGATATTCTTCTTGGTGTGGCTCTGGGCGTAGTCTGGATTCTCGTCTTTCAGATTCGCTACATTCCCATGATGCACATGGGTGCGGCTCCGGACATTGGTTCAACCGATGCTCTGATGGGTGGCCGTGTCGCGCTGGGAGCGTGGCTGCGGCAATGGCCGCAATCGATTCAGAGTACACTGGTTTTCTTCCTTGTCTTTTTCGGTCTGAAGGTGATTCTGCGCAAGGAATGGATCGCGGCGATTGTCTTCGTTGCGATCTTCGCCCTACCCCGTGGGCTCACCGGCAGTTACGTGGCGATCGAACTGCCTTCCCAGATTCTGGTCTACGCCATCGCCTTGCTGATCGTCATACGTTTCGGCCTGGTTCCCTTGGCCGTCGCAATCTTCACGATTGATATGATGGCCGGTGTGCCATTCTCCGCCGACTTCTCCACCTGGTATATGACGACCTCAATCCTGGCGCTGCTCAGCGTCCTACTTATCGCCGGATGGGGCTTCTACCATTCTCTTGGCGGTCAACCCGTCTGGAAACTGGAGACGGAATAAGCCGCCCTAACGCCCGAAACCTTTTGCCCTTCAGTCTCATCTAAAACTTGACAACGATCCACTCAATGCATATCATCTGACTGATTATAAAGCAGTTGCAGTCCGTATCCGTTGTTGATAAAGGACTTATCAAGTTTTAGGAGGGTAAAGGTTTATGGGCAAGATTATAGGAATTGACCTGGGCACCACCAACTCCTGCGTAGCCGTTATGGAGGGTGGCGAGCCCAAGGTTATTGCTAATGAAGAAGGAGGGCGCACTACTCCTTCAGTAGTCGGATTTACCAAGACCGGCGAACGGCTCGTCGGACAGGTCGCCAAGCGGCAGGCGATCACGAATCCCGAAAACACGGTCTACTCGATCAAGCGTTTCATGGGACGCCGCTACGACGAAGTGGGCGAAGAAATAAAGATGGTGCCCTATAAAGTCGTGCGTCAGGGCGATCACGTCGCGGTGCTGGCGCAGGGGAAGGAACACACCCCGCCCCAGATCTCGGCACTGATTCTGCAGAAGCTGAAGAAGGCGGCGGAAGACTATCTCGGGGAGAAAGTCACGGAAGCCGTCATCACGGTTCCGGCGTACTTCAATGACGCGCAGCGCCAGGCTACCAAAGACGCGGGACAGATTGCCGGCCTCGAAGTGAAGCGCATCATCAACGAGCCCACGGCAGCCGCGCTCGCTTACGGTCTCGACAAGGGAAAGGACGAGACCATTGCCGTCTATGACTTCGGCGGAGGAACGTTCGACATCTCAATCCTCGAAGTCGGCGAAGGCGTCATCGAGGTCAAGGCTACCAATGGCGACACGCACCTTGGCGGCGACAACCTCGACCAACGCCTGGTCGATTGGCTCATCGACGAATTCAAGAAAGATGAAGGCCTCGACCTGCGCGGCAAGGGCAACGAAATGGCCCTGCAGCGTCTGCGTGACGCCGCCGAGCGCGCCAAGATTGAGCTGTCGACCACCATGGAGACCGAAATCAATCTGCCGTTCATCACGGCCGATGCCAGCGGTCCCAAGCACTTGGTCAAGAAACTGACCCGCGCCAAGCTCGAAGGCATGGTCGAAGACATCATTCAGAAGTCGGTCGGTCCGTGCAAGCAGTGCATGAAAGACGCGGGCGTCGATGCCAGCAAGCTCAACGAGGTCGTGTTGGTCGGTGGACAGACCCGCATGCCCCGTATCCAGGCGCTCGTCAAAGAGCTCTTCGGACGTGAAGGGCATAAGGGTGTCAACCCTGACGAAGTCGTCGCGGTCGGTGCAGCCATTCAGGGCGGCGTGCTGAAGGGCGAGGTGAAAGACCTGCTGCTGCTGGACGTCACTCCGCTAACCTTGGCGATTGAAACGCTGGGCGGCGTGGCGACGCCGATGATTCCACGCAACACGACCATTCCGACCAAAAAGACGGAGACCTTCTCGACCGCGGCCGACAGCCAGACCTCGGTGGAAGTCCACGTTCTGCAGGGCGAACGTCCGATGGCAGCGCAGAACCGCACGCTCGGCAAGTTCCACCTGACGGGAATTCCACCGGCTCCGCGTGGCGTGCCGCAGATCGAAGTCACATTCGACATCGATGCCAACGGCATCCTGAACGTCACCGCGAAAGACACGGCGACGCAAAAGGATCAGAAGATCACGATCACTTCATCTTCCGGTCTGTCGAAGGACGAAGTGGAGCGCATGGCGAAAGAAGCGGACGCGCACGCAGCCGAAGACAAGGCAGCCCGCGATTCGATTGAAGCCAAGAACCAGCTCGACTCGATGGTCTACAACATCGAAAAAATGCTGAAGGAGCATGGCGACAAGATCTCCGGCTCCGAACGCGGTGACGTCGAAAACGCGCTGGCCGATGCCAAGAAGGCGCTCGAGTCGAACGACAAGTCGCAAATGGATAAGGCCCGCGAAGCCTTGACCACCGCCTCGCACAAGCTGGCTGAACAGATGTACAAGGCTGCCCAGCCGCAAGGCGGAGCGCAGCCCGGTCCGGGCTCAGGCCCAACGCCTGGCGCGGGTCCCAGCGGTGGCGACGGCCAGGCCAAGAAAGACGAAGGCGTAATCGACGCTGAGTACGTGGACGTCGAAGACAAGAAGTAACCTTCAGGTATTGTCATCCTGAGCGAAGTGGCTGCCGAGCGAAGCGAGGCAGCCACGCAGTCGAAGGATCCCTACCTGTGACACTGCATTTCGCAGGTAGAGATCCTTCGACTCCGTTGCCGTCCGCTTCGCGGCCGTCAACTACGCTCAGGATGACACCGTTTTGGGGACAACAAACAGGGGGAATCAATTGGACTTCCAGGTAAACAACGAAACCTATTTTCTCGACCTCTCCGACGACGAGAGGCAATGGCTCGTCTTTGCGGAAACTCCCACCGGAGTACGCCGCATCCCCGTGTACGTCGACGCACCAATCGGAGATGAAGCTGTGCCCGTGCTGGTCGAAGACGACCACCGAGGCGAGATCGTCAATTAACGTGTGGCGCGGGCACTCCTGCCCGCGCTGCCGGCTGCATAACGAATGCGATGAAGGGCTTCTGGATCACAATCCGAATGGGACGTTCCGACATTCTGGACAGCGAGATCGGAGACGACGCTCTCGAAGCATGGCTTCAGGACAAGCTAGAGCACGCCACCTCGCTCCTCAATGGGAATGGAAAGGTTAGCGTCGAACGAGTCGACCCTCTCCGAGTCGACGTGGAACTGAATTTTACTGTGAAAGGTCTGTCGGTCGCGGACGTCATGGAGCGCTTCCACGACGACTTCCGCGCCCTGGGCCCGATCACGCAAGGCATAGAAATCACCGAAACTAAGAATTACAAGCTTTGCTTCCCGCGCATCAACGGCGAGCAGTTTCCTGTCTTTGTTCGGATTGACCCTGACTCGGGCCGCCCGATCTACACTGAAGATTGAGGCAGGATTGTGACGTACTAAACCATGGCAACCACCACCAAAAAAGATTATTACGAAACTCTCGGGGTGAAGAAGTCCGCCTCTACCGAGGACATTCGTAAAGCCTTTCGCAAGCTCGCCCGCAAATATCACCCCGACGTCAATCCTGGAGACAAGTCCGCGGAGGAAAGATTCAAGACAATCTCCGAGGCGAACGAAGTCCTCAGCGATCCCAAGAAGCGCAAGATCTACGACCAGGTCGGTTTCTACTCCGACAATATTGATCCTGCGACGGCGGAAGCCTACGCGCGCGCAGGACAGTCCGGTGGCGGATTCTCGGGAGGCTTCCCCGGCGGTTCCCCGCAGGGCGGCAATCAGGGCGGCGTCCATTTCGATTTCGACGGATTCGATTTTTCAGATTTCGTGAACAATTCCGCACGCGGACAGCGCACGTCGGGCGGCAGCGGCGGCGGCAGCTTCCGTGACATCTTCTCGGGAATCTTCGGCGGAGGCCACGGCGCAGCCCAGGCCGACACGGGCCCCGAGCCCGGCACCGACCTCGAATACCAAGTCAACGTCCCCTTCTGGACCGCGATCCGCGGCGGTGTCATGCGCCTCAACATTACCCGCCAGGATATCTGCTCTCAATGCCACGGCCAGGGCACGCTCGAAGCGCCGGGAAAGTGTCCCGAATGCAACGGCACCGGACAGGTCACCCAGACCGGCGGACGCATGAAGTTCAATGTCCAGTGCCCGCGCTGCCACGGCACTGGAAAGAATCTGACGACCTGCCCCACCTGCCACGGCGAAGGCACAGTCACGCACACTGAACCGCTCGAAGTGCGCATCAAGGCCGGCACTCGCGACGGGCAGCGCATCCGCGTCCCCGGCAAAGGCAATGCCGGAGCCCATGGCGGTGCCCCCGGTGACCTCTACGCCATCATCCGCACCGGCGACCATCCCATCTTCCACCGTGACGGCGACGACATCTCGCTCAGCGTTCCGGTCAGCGCAACTGAAGCGGCTCTGGGAGCGAAGATAGAAGTCCCCACGATTGATGGCCGGGCCTTGTTAAAGATTCCGCCAGGTACCCAGTCGGGCCAAAAGCTGCGCTTGCGCGAAAAGGGAGTCCCGTCAGCGACAAAAGAAGACGTCCGCGGCGACGAAATCGTGGAAATCACCGTCCACGTCCCCATGCCGAGAGACGAGCGCACGAAGGAGCTTCTCCGTGAGCTGGCGAAGTTGAATCCAGAAGATCCGAGAGCAGAACTCTGGACTAAGGTTTAAGGGGAATAGGTCGCGCTTTTTCACTCTGCAGCTTAGTGTTTAACTGATGCCTGCGTACCACCCTGGGACACACCTCGGCCGAAAACCTTCGCCTTCGGATCCCATACATATCGGACTGTTTCACTCGGCTTCACAACGTTGTCTTCGGTGCAGGTCGTAACGGTCACGATGGCAGAGAGGTCACCGGTTGCGTCGCGTTCATATCCCATCTTGGCATCGCAAACACTTTGGGAGCCCTTCTCGGTCTCGTCATCGTAAGTATCACTTTCTGTCCGAGAGTCCACTCGGAGAACCACCCGACCCTGAGCCTCATCGACCCAAACAGATTGTGTCCGGGTGAAGGAATCGGGACCGTCCCCCAAAGGTGTGCTGGTAACCTGCAGTTCCGTCAACTCGCCGTGGCTGATCGCATGGGGCTTCGCAAAATCTATTGAGTATAAATCTGAGCAGTGATCGCAGGGCTTGTCCACGGGGATTATTACGAGCGTGGCCGCGCCCGCCCCTCGGGATAACAAGGCCGGTCTTTCGTCAAAAAATGGGCTGAAGTGCGGATTCGGCCTGAATGCACAGCGGTAAGCAATCACCGCCCGGTACGCGCCCCCGCGGACATTCACATACAGTGGCCTGACGTTCCAAATGGCCTGGTCACGCCCCGGACCGTCCAGTTCCATCATTTCTTTGCAGGAATCCTTCAGCCAGGCGGGGAGAAGTTTCACAAGCAGGGCTTCTGTGTCCGGCGGTAGTGTGCTCGCTCCGGCACCCGAGACTGACAAGGCGCCTGTCAGCTTCGCAGCGGTAGGGGCATCGATTTCAATTCTCTGGTCCAGCTGCGGCAGACTCTGCGCACTCGATAGCTGCGCTAGAAGCACCAAGGCCAATCCCGGCGTCGCGATCCCCAGGAACCATCGGCAACGAAGACGAGTTTTCATCATGAGCGGCTCCCGCCTTCATTATTCAATCCCCAGAAGAGGGGCGCATCGTTACGAACGTCATTCCCCCAATTCCCCGTTTTTGGTCGCACACTCGGCGGATTGCAGATTAGTTGATTAAGTCAACTAATCTGCTAAACTGGCCCTATGACAGCTCCAGCGCTCCTCCCCGCCTCATCAGCGGACGATCCTGTCCAGGCAGTCCGTCGCTTCAACCGCTTCTATACGCACCAGATCGGTGTCCTCCAGGAGCATCTGCTCCGGAGCCAGTTCTCCTTGACCGAGGTGCGCGTCCTCTATGAACTGGCTCACCGCGAGAACGTTACTGCCAAAGACCTCTGCCGCGACCTTGGCTTGGACCGCGGCTACGTGAGCCGCATGCTGCAGACTTTCGAGACACACGGCTGGACCAAGACCGTACCCTCCCCCGACGACCGCCGCTGCCAGTTTCTCTCCCTGACGGCGAAGGGACACAAGGTTTTCGACCCTCTCGAGCGTCGTTCCAGCGAAGAAGTGGCCGCCATGCTCGCCCGTCTTTCGCCCCACCAGCAGAAGAAAATGCTGGCCGCCATCCACGATATCGAGGTCGTTCTGGCTCCATTGCCTCCCGTTGCAGCGCCTTTCGTTCTTCGCCAGCACCGCCCCGGAGACATGGGCTGGGTCGTACAGCGCCACGGCGAGCTCTACTGGCGGGAATACCACTATGACGAACGCTTCGAGGCGCTGGTCGCAGAAATCGTCGCCGAGTTCATCCAGAACCTGGATCTCAAACGTGAGCGTTGCTGGATGGCCGAGAGAAACGGCGAAAACGTCGGATCAGTATTTCTGGTCAAGAAGTCCTCGTCGATTGCCAAACTCCGCCTTTTACTCGTAGAACCGTCCGCCCGGGGGCTGGGAATCGGCAAACACCTGGTCGAGGAATGCGTCCGCTTCGCCCGCAAAGCTGGTTATAAGAAAATCATGCTCTGGACCCAAAACGAACTCGCCGCCGCTCGCGGCATTTACAAAGGTGCAGGCTTCAAACTGGTCGGAGAGGAGAAGCACCATAGCTGGAGCCGCAAGAATCTGGTCGCCGAGACCTGGGAACTGACGCTTTGAGCACCCTCTGTAATCCTGAGCGAAGCCAAGGACCCCATACCTGCGCAGCGAGACGGGCGTGGAAGGGAATTCTCGTGATGTGGCCTGTCACCGGATCGAGTCACCAAACCTAACCGAATCTCACTTCCGCAATACGTGGACGATAATTGCTGCATGGATGCCAATCGCCACAAGCGCAGCGAGCAGGTGCATCGAGAGGCTTCCGCCACCGGCGCGTTGGATACAGGCGATACCGTATCCGCCAAGCGGAAGGAACAGGGCGACCGCCGTTCCCAGTCCCGGGTTGTACTCTCGTGCGATAACCGCCTGTACGAGGTGAATCGCGCCATTCAGGACGATCAGGTACATCGCGATCAGCCCGAAGCCAACGCGCACGCTCGCAGCCAGGACCAGAGAGATCCCGACGGTTCCCCATACTCCCGGCACATTGATCACGAACACAGCTAACGGGGACAGCGCCTCTCTTCCAATCTTTTGATTGACGTACAACCGGAACCGGTCGTTGTCGTGCTCCTCGTACTGATGAATCATGTAGGCCGGCAGGCAAAGAAACGTAGCCACGAGCGGGGCCGGCCAGGAGTGTACGAAGACAGGTGCCAGGAAAAGGAGCAACAAGCCGGCCAGAAAGCCGCCGTAAACCCAGTGAGCGATCAATCGGCCGAACATGATCTCCTCCCAAGAATGGCCGGAGCAGGGCACAACCGTCGTTGCGAAAGCATTCTAGTTCGCTCAGACGGTCGCCACCATCGCATCGAAGATCAGCTGCAGGGAATCTCTCCACGAGTCGGGAGCTCACCGCTCATAACTCATAACTCGAAGCTCACGCCATTACCGTCGTACCACTCCCGCCGCGTTACAAAAATTTGCAAAATTATTCAAAAAATTCTTGCATCTGTGGAAATTTCCCGTAATCTCACAACTGCGAACTAACTTCGCCGAAATGCCCGGGAAAACGCATCAAACCCGGGAGCCGCGAGAAGCAATGTCTTCTACGGAAGACCAAGGGAGACGCGGTGGTGAGAGTGAGTCGCTTGAGGAGGCAGCCATAGAAATTGGCAACAGCTAGCCGGCAACAACTCCAAAAATCCCAACCCCTCGCCGCCGTCCCCAACCGGAAGAAATTCGTCCGCCTCACGCTTTGGCCCCTGGTCGCCGCCACCTTCTTTATGGTGTCGGGCGGAACCTATGGCACCGAAGACATCGTGCACGGCGCCGGTTACGGACGCGCCATCCTGATCCTGCTCCTGACGCCGCTTCTGTGGAGCCTGCCGACCGCCTTCATGATCGGCGAGCTCTCCAGCGCGCTCCCCTTCGAAGGCGGATACTACGCCTGGGTGCGCCGCGCCATGGGCAACTTCTGGGGATTCCAGGAAGCCTGGCTCTCGCTCGTAGCCTCAATTTTCGACATGGCGATCTACCCCACGCTGTTCGTCCTTTATCTGGACCGCCTCTTTCCCTGGTTCCAGCAAGGACATCGTGGGCTGTTTGTGGGCATGGCGGTTGTGGTGGCCTGCGCCCTGCTCAATATCGCTGGCGTGAAGGTTGTTTCCCACACCTCGCTCTGGCTGTTCTTCGCCCTGTCGGCGCCATTCCTGGCGATCGTGTGCATCGCTCCGTTTAAGCTGGGAGCGCTTGCGATCGCAACCAAACCGTCGCACTCCGATGTCGGCATCCTTACCGGCCTGCTCATCTGCATGTGGAACTACATGGGATGGGACAACGCCTCGACCATCGCAACGGAAGTCGAAAAGCCGCAGCGGACTTATCCGCGTGCCATGCTGGTTGCCGTCTTCATCGTTGCGATCAGCTACATCGTTCCGGTCGGCGCGATGTGGATGACCGGCCTTCCCGCCAGTTCGTGGGATACCGGCTTCTGGGCCGATGTTGCCGGAATCTTAGGTGGCCCGCTCCTCAGATTCGGCCTGGCCCTTGGCGGAATGATCAGCGGCTTTGGCATGTTCAACGCCCTGGTCATGAGCTACTCGCGTCTGCCTCTGGCCATGGCGCAAGACGGCATGCTGCCGAAATTTTTCGGAAAGCTGCATCCCAAGTCGAAGGCTCCGTGGGTGACGATCGTCGTTCTCGCCTGCTTCTGGATGCCTTGCCTGCTGCTGGGTTTCGAGCGTCTCGTCACGCTCGACATCCTGGTCTACGGCAGCAGCCTGTTCCTTGAATTCGTGGCGCTGGCCGTGCTCCGTTTCCGCGAGCCGACGCTGAAGCGTCCATTCAAGGTCCCGGGAGGCCTCTTCGGAGCGATCGCGATCGGCATCCCGCCGATGCTCTTGCTCGGTTTCTCCGTATTCCGCAGCGAGCATGAGTCGATTCTTGGGATGAGTTCTTTCGCCTTCGGCATGATCCTCATCGCGGGCGGATTCGTCGCCTACGCTCTCAACCATGCGCTCAAGCCGGCAGGCTGGGCAGTAGCCCCAAAGCGGAAGCCGCAACCGGCAGCCTAAGAACAAGCCACGGATCAACACGGATATCCAAATAGATTTATCCATGAAAATCCGTGGCCGTTTTGCTTTCGGCTAAAACTTGTATCCGAACCCCACCGAAATGATGGGATACATCTTGAAGAACGACATGCTGTTGTTGAGCTTGTTCTGCTCGGAAAGGATCTGGCTTTGTACGGAAGGGTCCGAAGCGACGGAGCGGCAATTGACTCCCGGAGAACCGCACACGTTCCCAGCCAGTCCCAAAGTCGCCTTCGGGGATCCCTGGAACGCAACCCCAAACTCGACGGGTATGCTGAAATGCTTGCTCTCTCTCCTGGGAACGAGGTTGCCAAACCCAAACGAAACCGTAGGCGCAGCCCGGTTGAAGACAATCTTTCCGTTGCCGGTTACTGGACGAGTTGGATCGCTGAAATAGGTTACTCCACCCAGCGTGAAGCTCTGGTTTCCGGGTACCAGCGCCGTCGCGGTGACCGGGTCCGCGGCGTAAGCTAAAACTCCTCCGCTGATGTGGAAGCTCTTCGCCCAGGGAAAAATGTCGTAGTGTGCTTCGAATGTTTTGAAGTCCAGTTGACCGTTGTAAGCGATGCCATCTTTGTTGAATCCGCGGCTGTAGGTGATGACGTTGAATCCTGCCCGCACGTTGGTCCGGTGCGTGACACGCACCGCGACTTCCGCGCCTCCGCCGAGCGTCGAGACTTTCACCGCCGCCCCGACTCGACCCGTATCCTCATTACCAGCGGACGAACGAGTCTGCGCCGCGTTCGACTGCGGCTTCGTCACATTGGATTGGCTGTAGCTGGATTGAGAAATGACGAGTAAAACGAATGGAATGATAAAAACAAGGCGCAAACATCCCCTCATAACTATGACCCTCCTTACATGAGATCACTTGGGGGAGCGCACAGCCCAACGATACTCCGAGACATGTGATAGTCAATAGGAATGATGTCGCGAGTGATCGAGCATTCCCATAACAGGACCGAAGAAAAAGGACGGGTTTCCCCGTCCTTGTATTCTCACAACCCTGCGTCGAAACTACGCTGCCTTCGCCTCATCGCGCAGCATCTTCACTTTGTCGTGAGCCCGCTGCACGCTGGCCGCTTGCCGCCGCACAATCTCGGTCAACGACGCAGGCAATGCTCCGCTGAGTGCCTTGTTGTACGTGTCCCTGGCCTTGTCCTCTCCGGCCTCCACCGATTCCAGAATGGTTTTGTCGCCGCCGCCCAGCGCGACCTTGGTATCGATCCACGCCCGATGCATCGCGCCGCCGGCAGATCCCGAAACCTTCTTGCCGGGCTTTCCGAGTTTTGCCAGTTCCGCCTGCAGTTCCTGCGCGAAGCGTACTCGCTCCAGGCTCTGCTCGTTGAAATAGGTCTTCAAGTCCGGCCGCTTTACGTGCTCTGCAGCATCTTTATAGCCTTTCTGCCCGTCTCGGTTCGTCTCAATAAGGTTTTCCACTACACTGATAGCATTATTTTCGTCCATAAGAATCCTCCGCCGAATACGATGCCACTGGACGGCTTGGGTTTGGCGCCATTCTGGCACGGCAGGAACCAGCCGGGAACTAGCCGGAAAATTGATGTGCGCTCTAGAATCGGGTAGAGGAAAACCATGACTAAACGGAAATCCAAAGGCGCCTACATGATTTCCGCAGTCGCCGAGATGTACGGCATCCATCCGCAAACGTTGCGTCTTTACGAGCGGGAAGGCTTGCTCAAGCCATCCCGCACCGAAGGCAACACCCGCCTCTACACAGATGAAGATCTCCTCCGTCTGGAATTCATCCTCTCGCTCGCCCGCGATCTTGGCGTGAACATCGCTGGTATGGCGATCATCCTGCAAATGCGGGAACGCATGGAAGAGATGCAGCGCCAGATCCAGGAATTCGTGCAGTACATCCAGCAGGAAGTTCTGACGCGCGCCAGCGCAGCCGCCGATCCTTCTAAAGGCGCAATCGTGCCAGTGCGTCGCCCAGTAGTCGCCCCGGTTCAGCCGAAGAAACACTAATTCGCCAACTCGTCAGGTAACGTGCTGTCATGCTGAGAAGGGCGGAAAGCCCTTCGAGGGACCGTACGAGACCGTGCGCCGAAAGTGTCGTTGTTGGGACCCTCCGCGCTGCAAGCATTCAGGCGTCCCCGTTCACAGCATCGACGGCTCCCGCCGACGTACGGTCCTCGCCGCGGCTTCGCCGCAGTTCAGGATGATATCGTGTTGAGCGCACCGTGTTGAGCGCATCGCGTTGAGCGTATGATGAGAGGCTTCGTTATGCTCCCGTTCAAGCTCATCTACAGCGATGCCTACTACCTCCCCATCGGCAACCACGTGTTTCCCGCCGAAAAATACCGCCGCGTCCATGACCGCCTGATCGCGACCGCCGTAGCTGCCCAAGAAGACTTTCTCGAACCCCAGCCTGCTACCGATCAGGACATTCTCCTCGTCCACACGCCCGAGTACGTCCAGAAATTGAAGACCGGCACTCTCAGCCCGCGCGAAGAAATGGAAATGGAGATCCCCTACTCCAAGGAACTCGCGGATGCCTTCTGGCTCGCCGCCGGCGGATCGGTCCTGGCCGCGCGTCAATCCCTGACTGACGGAGTCAGCATCAGCGTCGGCGGCGGATTCCATCACGCTTTTCCCGACCACGGCGAGGGTTTCTGCATGATCCACGACGTCGCCGTCGCCATCCGCCGCCTGCAGCGCGACGACAAAATCCGCACCGCCATGACCGTCGATTGCGATGTCCACCAGGGCAATGGCACGGCTGCAATCTTCGCGGGTACGCGCACCGCCAGCGCGTTGCTGCCCTCGGCCTCTGTCTCAACAGTTCAGCCGCTTCCCCACGCTCCACGGGGCAAAATGCGCGGAGCCCACGCCGGGGACGTCTTCACCATTTCGCTCCACCAGCACAATAATTATCCGCTGTGGAAGCCGCCCTCCTCCATCGACGTCGATCTTCCCGATGGTACCGGCGACGATGACTATCTCGCCTGGCTCGATAATGCTCTGAGTTCCGGCCTGCGCCAGTTCGAGCCCGATCTGATTTGCTACGTCGCCGGCGCCGACCCATATAAGGAAGACCAACTCGGCGGGCTCAACTTGTCGATTGAGGGGCTCAAAAAGCGGGACGAACTGGTTTTCCGCGTAGCGCGTGCGCGCAGCATCCCCGTGATGGTCACCTACGCCGGAGGTTATGCGCGGGACGTAGAAGACACGGTCACGATCCACAGCAATACGGTGATTGCGGCCAAAGAAGTGTTCTCGGGAACCAAGTCACCAAGAGCAACGTTGTCCTGATTGGCCGGGATTCTGTGCGGAACAGATCATCCGTGCAGCATGAAGAACCTCTATTTCCAGCTGCTGATCCGTAACTTATCTCCGGTGCATCAAATATACGATTATGAACGTCAGCCCTTCTGAGATTTCTCACAGCGACCTTTACGGCATTCTGCTGAATTCCGTTGCTCCGCGCCCGATCGCATGGGTTTCCACCGTGAGCCCTTCGGGGCATCCCAATCTAGCGCCCTTTTCTTTCTTCAACGCCGTATGCGTCGACCCGCCTTTGCTGGCGTTTGCGCCCGGATTACGCCAGCCCAAGCAGGCAGGGGCGGTCCATGGCGAACCCAAAGACACACTGCGCAACATCCGCGAGACGAAGGAATTCGTGGTCAACGTGGTCACCCACGACCTGTTGCAACCAATGAATGTGACAAGCGGCGAGTACGACGCTTCGGTCAACGAATTCGAACTGGCAAAGGTGACCCCGTTGCCCTCGAGACTGGTGCGACCAGCACGGGTGGCAGAATCGCCGGTCAGTTTTGAATGCAGGCTGTACCAGATTCTCGACTTCTCTCGAGCCCCAAAGAGCAGCAGCCTGGTGATTGGTGAGGTTGTCTCGATTCACATCAATGATGCGCACATCAAGGACGGACGCCTGGATCGGAATTCGCTCGACCTGATCGGCCGTATGGGAGGTATTCAGTACACGCGCACGACCGACCGCATCGAACTTGCACGGCCGAAGGTTGAGTAAGAATAATCCGCTCTCTTGGCGGGTGAGGAGACTGTCCGACGCTGGACTCACTGCTAAAATAGCCTGATACATCTATGTTCGAGAATCTTCAGGAAAAACTCCAACGCGCCTTCAAAACCCTCCGCGGCCAGGCCACGCTGACCGAGGAAAACATCGACGAGGCCCTGCGCGAAATCCGCATGGCGCTGCTCGAGGCCGACGTCAACCTCAAAGTCGTCAAGCAGCTCATCGATCAGATACGCGCCAAAGCTGTCGGACAGGAAGTCATGACCGCCCTCTCACCCGGAGAGCAGGTCATCAAGATCCTCCGCGACGAGCTCGTCGAGGTGCTTGGCAAAGACACCGCCCGCGTGAAGTTCGCCTCGCAGCCGCCCACAGTTGTGCTCATGGCCGGACTGCAAGGTTCCGGCAAGACGACCACTTCGGGCAAGCTGGCGAATTGGCTTAAGCAAGGTGGACACCGCCCGCTATTAGTCTCGGTCGACGTCTACCGTCCTGCCGCCCGTGAGCAACTGAAGATCGTGGCCCAGGCGGTCAAGAGCCACATCTACGAAGGCCAGGTCACGGAAGCCAACACCGCCACGGTCGAGCGGCTGGTAAAGGAAGCCCGCCGCGAAGCCGTTGTCACCGGATGCGACGTCCTCATCGTCGATACCGCCGGCCGTCTCCACATCGACGACCAGCTCATGGATGAGATGCAGTCGCTGAAGAAGCTGCTGAATCCCTCGGAAATCCTGTTCGTCGCTGACGCCATGACCGGACAAGACGCCGTCCGCTCCGCCGAGGAGTTCCACAAGAAGCTCTCACTCACCGGCGTCGTCCTCACCAAGATGGACGGCGATGCCCGCGGCGGTGCGGCCCTCTCGATCCGCCAGGTCACCGGCCAGCCCATCAAGTTCATCGGCATTGGTGAAAAGTACGATGCGCTCGAACCGTTCCATCCCGACCGCATCGTCTCGCGCATTCTCGGCATGGGTGACATCCTCTCGCTGATCGAGCGCGCCGAAAAGCAGATCGACAAAAAGAAAGCCGAAGAACTAGCCACCAAGGCGCTTACTGGCGATGGCTTTTCGCTCGAAGATTTCCGCGATCAGCTCCGCCAGGTCAAGAAAATGGGATCGATGAAGAGCCTGATCGGCATGCTCCCGTCGATCGGCCCATTCTCCGGATTGCAAAAGGCCGCCGACCAGGTCGACGAAAAACAGGTCAACCGCGTCGAGGCCATCATCAACTCGATGACCATCAAAGAGCGCAATCACCACGAGGTCATTAACGGCAGCCGCCGCAAGCGCATTGCCCGCGGCTCCGGCACCACCGTGCAGGAGGTGAATAACCTGCTCCGCCAATACGCTCAGATGAAAAAGATGTTCAAGCAAATGGGCAAGCCGAGCTTCGCGCGACGGCTGGCAGGGATGAAAATGCCCGGGATGTGAGAGCGGGGGTCAGTGGCCAGTGGCCAGGGGTCAGCGGTCAGTGAACATTGCCAATTTTCCCCCTCGACGATAATCGTTAACGAGTTGTCATCCTGAGCGCAGTTGACGCGAGCGAAGCGAACGGCAACGCAGTCGAAGGATCCCTATCACCTTGATCGCGGCCCGACTATGAAGTGGCGCTCACTCGAAGAATCGTCTCCCGGCATTGACACGCGCCCCTTACGCGAAATCTACGCCGAGCGCAAAGAACTAATCTCGAAGTATGTTCCTGCGGAAACGCAGGCCATCCATGCACAAGCCATCACTGAACTGAAGCGCCGAAAAATCACAGTGAACGCTCTTCCCTTCGGCGCAAAGGCTCCTCAATTCGAACTGCAGGATCACAACGGCAAAATCATTTGTTCGTCCGACCTGCTCGCCCAGGGACGCTTCGTCCTCTGCTTCATCCGCGGACGCTGGTGCCCTTTCTGCGTCGGCCAGATGGAAGCGATGAACCTCGTCCTCCCTCAAATAGAACAAGCCGGAGCGACACTCGCCGCCATCTCTCCGCAGACAGTGAAGCAATCGTTTTTCATGCACGACCAGCATAAACTGCGTTTCCCCCTGCTCTCCGACGCCGGTAACGAAGTCGCCCGCCAGTTCGGCCTGACCTATCGCGTCCCCGCCGCGCAGGAATCCATCTATCGTCGAGCCTTCGTGAACCTGCCGTTCACCAACGGCGACGACAGCTGGGAGCTCCCTATCCCAGCAACGTTCATCGTCGATCGCGACGGTACGATTCTCTACGCCTCCGCCAACGAAGACTACAGCGACCGCCCGGAACCGTGCGACATCATCCGAGTGCTGCAGGAATCACGCTAACGCCCAGAGTTCGGATGCTGGAACCGTGGAAGAGCGGCCCTTCAAGGGCCGCGAAAAGCGTCAGACATCGTCGGGCTTCAGCCCCTGTGGTCGCTTTCGAGACGCCCCGCATGGGCCAAAGCCTGGTCTCTGCCCCCAATCAAACGCGGCGCTGAAGCGCCGCTCTTCCACCACTCGCACTTCCGCCACTTTCGATACACTAATCCCTTCATGCACATTATCTACGGCATTAACTCCGTCACCGAAGCCCTGAAGGCTCGCGGACGCGCCTTCGAATGGGTGGGCATGGCGAAAGAGCGCCACGATCTCCGCCTACAGCGCCTGATCGAGGATTGCCGCAAAGTCGGGATCCCCGTGCGCTTCCTCCAGCGTACCGAACTCGACCACATGGCCGGAAACTCCTCGCACCAGGGAGTCGTCGCCGTCACCTCCGCCAAGCAGTACAACGATCTTGAAGACGTGATTGCAGCCAAGCGCGGAAAATATTCTCTGATCGTAGTGCTCGATGGCGTGGAAGATCCCCATAACCTGGGCGCCATTCTCCGCACCGCCGATGCCGCCGGCGCAAACGGCCTAGTCATCCCCGAACGCCGCGCTGCCTCCGTTACGGGAACGGTCACGAAAGCCTCTGCCGGAGCCAGCGAGCACCTTCCCATCGCCAAGGTGACAAACATCGCGCGCTCGATCGAAGACCTGAAGGCAAACAATATCTGGACCGTAGGCCTCGACGAGCGCGCCACTCAAACCTACGACGCGCTCCACTACGACATGGATTGTGCCCTCGTCTTGGGCGGTGAAGGGAAAGGCTTGCACGACCTGGTCAAACGCAAGTGCGATTTCCTGGTCTCGATCCCTATGCTAGGCAAGGTCCCGTCGCTGAACGTTTCGGTCGCCGCCGCAGTCGTCTTGTACGAGATCGTAAGGCAACGCCGCGCCTTGCAGGTCCCATCGGAAACAGAATGAAGTCTGCTGTGAAATCTCTGTGCCTTCTCTGTGTCCTCTGTGGTTCCGTTTTGTGTTTTTCCCTGGATCGCGAAGCGTTTGCGATCACCAACTACGATCTAAATGCGCAGATTGAACCCGAGCAGCACCGCTTGGGAGTCCGCGGAAAAATCACGCTGCGCAACGACACTCCCTCTCCGCAGAAGATCGCCGTCCTGCAAATCTCTTCTTCCCTTGACTGGCGAGCCATCCGAGTTGCCGACAAGATGCTCCAATTCGTGACCCAGCCCTACACCTCCGACATCGATCACACCGGACGCCTCTCCGAAGCTATCGTGACCTTGCCGCAAGAGATCGCGCCCCATGCCACCATCGATCTCAACATCGCCTACGAAGGGGTCGTGCTCCTGGACGCCACCAGGTTAACTCGGATCGGCACGCCGGAGGATTCTGCGAAGAGTTCAGATTGGGATCAGATTGATGAAAAGTTCACCGGATTGCGTGGAGTCGGCTACGTAGCGTGGTATCCGATTGCAACAGAAGTGGCGAACCTTTCGGAGGGCAACAGCCTTTTCGAAGTATTGGCGCGATGGAAAACACGCGAAGCCGGATCGCAGATGAAAGTTTCCTTCCAGGATCCGAACCTCACCAGTGATGAAATCACGTTGACCATGCTGTGTAACGGGAAGGGTATTCAAGGCGTGACTCGCGAAGGCACCGCAAGGTTCCAGTGGGCTCAGTGTTCCTACCTTGACCTTGCCCATTCAACGCCAACATTTGTCATCGCTATCTACGGAGTTGTCGATCGCCCTTCGAACGCCGTTTTTAATTTCTCAGGCCACGCTGTCGCAGCTGAGGCTTATGCTGACGAAACTGAAAGAGTCGTTCCTCTGATCGCCGATTGGTTCGGGAATCCCAGGGAAAAACCTCAGACCGCGGACCTGCCCGATGCCGACGCTGCCCCCTTCGAGAGCGGAGTGTTACTCCTGACTCCCCTTGCAAGTTCCGCCGCCAAACTCACCGGCCTCACCGCGGCCCACCAACTCACCCATGCATCGGTCGTCTCTTTCCGCCCCTGGATCGAAGAAGGCCTCGCCCATTTCGCGCAGGCTCTCTATCTGGAAAATCAGAAAGGACGCCAGGCCGCGTTGGACTATATGGGAGCCCATCGTTCGGCACTCACTGCGCCGGGCTCCGAGGACGATGCCAAGCAGTCACTCGTAGATACAACCAACGAGCAGCTCTACCGCAGCAAAGCGATGTTCGTCTGGTGGATGCTGCGTGACATGATCGGCGATGCCGCGCTCAAGAAAGGCATCGCATCCTACAAGCCGGAGCAGGACAACGGCCCGCCCTATATGCCGCGCCTGATCGCAGCACAAACGCAGCGCGATCTGGCTTGGTTCTTCGACGACTGGGTTTACCACGACCGCGGCCTGCCCGACTTCAAAGTAGAATCCGCTTTCGCTGCTGGCACGCCCACCAAGTCGTTCCTGCTCACCATCACCTTGGATAATCTGGGCACAGCCGGAGCCGAAGTCCCCGTCACCATCAAGTTCACCGGCGGAGAGGTCACCAAGCGAATCGAAGTACGCGCCAAGAGCAAAGCAACGTTCCGAGTGGAGACTCCGGCTGCCCCGCAGGAAATCCGGGTGAATGATGGCAGCGTCCCCGAAAGCGACATGACGAACAACACGTTCAAAGTAGGCCCACCGCAGAACTAACGCGCGGCGCCCCGATCTGTCACCCAAACTTCTTGTCATTCCGAGAAGCGAAGCGACGAGGAATCTGCTGTCCGCCGGCACCCAGCAGATTTCTCGCTCCGCTCGAAATGACAAAAGGCGTTTTGATTTCTGTGTTTTCCTCCGGGCCTGCTGTCTCCGTGGTACCTTATTCGGTCGCGGGAGGGTACGCTTGGCCTACATACAGTTTCTCGGCGCCGCCGGCACCGTCACCGGCTCGAAACATCTCATCAATACCGGCGATCCCTCTGGCAAGAGCGGATTCCAGGTCCTGATCGATTGCGGACTCTTCCAGGGTCCAAAAGACTGGCGCGAACGCAACTGGCGCGACACTCCGATTCCAGCCAAAGAAATCGACGCCGTAATCCTTACACACGCTCATCTGGACCACTGCGGCTGGATTCCGCGTCTGGTGAAAGAGGGCTTCCGAGGTCCGATTTGCGCTACACAGCCGACCATTGATCTATGCGGGATCATCCTGCCCGATTCCGGCCACCTGCAGGAAGAAGACGCGCGCTTCTACAACAAGACTAAAAAGTCCAAGCATGATCCCGCCCTCCCGCTCTACACCTTCGAGGAAGCCGAAAGCTCCTTGCAGTACTTCAAGCCTGTCCAGGTGGGTGAAATTGTGAAGTTGTCCTCTGAGCTTTCCTTCCGCTTCGTCCGTGCCGCGCACATCCTCGGATCGTGCATGGCCGAAATCTCACTCACCACCAACGGCGCCACGCGACGCCTCCTCTTCACCGGAGACATTGGGCGCGTCCACGGCCACAAGGTCGCGCCGGGAAAAGTCGTGCACTCGGGCCCTCAGGAAGGAGAAGCCGCAGATCTAGTCGTGATGGAATCCACTTATGGCAACCGCACGCATCCCAAAGAAGATCCGCTGCCGGAACTTGCGTCGCTGATCACGGAGACGGCAAACCGAGGTGGCAGCGTGATTGTTCCGGCGTTCGCTATCGAGCGCACGCAGAAACTTGTCTTCATCCTCAAGCACCTGATCGAGTCCGGCCAGATCCCGCGCCTGCCAGTGTTCTGCGACAGCCCTATGGCGATCAATGCTGTCAAAATTTTCCTGAAACATGACGAGGAATACAGCGACGAAACCCGCGATATGATCCGCAAGTACGGCTCGCCACTGACGTGGCCGGGATTCACCTTCGCCTCTACGCCCGAAGAATCCAAGAAGATTAACGAAGCCAGAATGCCATCGGTCATCATCTCCTCGAGTGGCATGGTCACCGGGGGGCGCATCCTTCATCATCTGGCGCAGCGCCTGCCCGACCCGCGAAACCTCGTGCTCTTCATCGGATTCCAAGCTCCCGGCACGCGCGGTTTCACCATCAAGAGCAAGGCCGAAGAAGTCAAGATTTTCGGTGACTCCGTTCCCATCCGTGCCCAGGTCGCCGCACTCGAGCAGTTCAGCGACCACGCCGATCCCCCGGAGTTGTTGCAATGGCTGCGAACGTTCCGCAATCGGCCAGCAACCACGTATCTGGTACATGGCGAACCGGATGCCTCGTCTCAACTTCGGGACGTGATGAAGAAGGAACTAAGCTGGAACGTTCAACTGGCGCAATACCTGGAAAAAGTGCGTGTAGACTGATTTTTCTTCGTGGACCTTAGCCTGCCCTGAGCGAGGTCGAAGGGTGCCCTTCGTGGTGAATGGGGTTTCTAACATTGAGATGAACTGAAACGGACCAGCGCGTCCAGCTTAGCCGCCGCAGACCCCGAGTCAATCGATCGAGCAGCGAGCGGCACTGCGCCCGCAATATGATCCGCACTCCCCGCCGCGACGAGTGCAGCCGCGGAATTGAGCAACACCACATCCCGCCGCGGAGATTTCTCCCCATGCAACACCGCCCGAATGGTGGCCGCATTCTCGGTTGCATCTCCGCCCGAAATTTCCTGTAGTGTCGCGCGCGTGATCCCGAACTCTTCCGGCTCCACCTCGTATGACCGCACCGATCCTTCGCGCGCCTCGGCAATCCGCGTCACGCCGGTGATCGTGATCTCGTCCAGCCCGTCCAGCCCATGCACCACGAGGGCGCGCCGGAGTCCCAACATGCTCAGAGCCTCGGCCAATTTCTCCACCAGTTCCAATGAATACACGCCCACGACCTGCCCGTTTGCCCGCGCTGGATTCGTCAGAGGCCCAAGCAGGTTAAACATCGTGCGCATCCGCAGTTCGCGACGCACCCCCTGCACCTGCTTCATCGCCGGATGCAAATTTGGAGCGTACAGAAAGCAGATGCCAACTTCGCGCAAGCACTGCGCCGCCCGCTCGGGTGAAAGCTGGATATTGACGCCCAGAGCCTCCACCACATCCGCCGACCCACATTTTGAGCTGATGCTGCGATTACCATGCTTGGCCACGCGCACGCCAGCACCTGCTGTCACCAGCGCAGTCGCTGTCGAAATGTTGAAAGTGCCGCTGGCATCACCACCAGTGCCGCTGGTATCCACCAGTGACGATCGGTCGAAAGGCTCATCGAGCAGGGCATCTCGTCCAGTCCCGCTCACCGCGAGCGCGTCGGCGGTCGAACGCTCAATCGGTAACGGCGCCGCTGCTGCCCGAATGGCCTCGGCGAATCCCACAATCTCCTCGACGGTTTCGCCCTTCATGCGCAGCGCGATCAGCAAGGCCGCGATCTGCGCGTCTGTGCACTTTCCGGTCAACACTTCCGCCATCACGTCATGAGCCTCGCCACGAGTGAGCGACTCACTGTGATTGGCCAGGCGATGGAGGGCGTCGAGGATCATGCTTAAGGCCGCATTGTACGGCATAACGCCACAGGAGAACGTCAGGCACCCCTGGGATTCGGAGGAACGTCGGAGGTTGGCTATCAGGATGTCACAGGGATGCTGCGAAGGCTTTTCTCAAAATGGTCGCGCCAATCCTCTGGCAGCGCCGGAGTCGCTATGGCCTTGTTCAGCAGTTCGCGATTGTACCGATCATCGGCGAAGACGTGGTTCATCTCCGCGATCGTGATGGCTAACGGTTCCTGACTGAGAATTTCGAACGAGTTTCCAGCGGTAACGACCCCCTCCCGTTCCACCGAGAAATAGAACCCGCTGCGGCCGCTCCGCAGAAAGCGCGCCAGAATATCATTGCGCCGAAACTTGGCTGCCAGCTTGTAGCACGGGATACGCGGTTGCCGCACCACGATAATGGCTGACCCGATCTGCAGACGATCGCCGATGTGCATGTCGCGTTCGAACAGCCCTTCGGTCGTGAAGTTCTCCCCAAACATACCCCAGGGAAGATTCGTCCCCGGCAGTTCCTCCCGCCAAACCCCGTAGTGCTCCGAAGGATAGCCGTAGACCGCCTTGTTCGGTCCGCCGTGCACGGCCAGGTCCGCCTGCTGATCGCCATCCAGATTGAGCGTCCGCAACGCAACTGGGCCCGACACCGACTGCTTGAACATGCCAGTGTTGATCGTGTTGCCGTTGTACACAGTCAGGCGAGGCCGCGCGACATTAAGGGATATGATCTTCATCGAGATTCTTTCCTTGGATGCAGTTTCTACCCAGAAGCCGCAGGATCTTTAAGGTTCCTCCGCGCGCCTCTGCGCCCTCTGTGGTGAGGATCTTGCCTTTACGGTCAGAGCCGCAGTTTGCCCTAACACTCCGCCATTCTATAAAATCATAAGTTTGCTGCCCGCACCGCGACGCCGCAAGCAGGGTCCCTCCGAGTCTTTAGTGAAGAGTCATCATTATGAAAATTCATGAGTATCAGGGAAAAGCAATCTTAAAGAAGTATGGTGTCACCGTACCGCGCGGATCGATGGCCACTTCGCGCGAAGAGGCTGAGTCGGTCGCAAAGGAATTGCTGGACTCCGGTTCCACGGGAGTCGTGGTCAAAGCTCAGATCCACGCTGGAGGCCGCGGCAAAGGCGGCGGCGTCAAGATAGCGAAGTCTGCCGGCGAAGCCGGCGATCTTGCGGGCAAGATGCTTGGCATGAAACTCATCACCCATCAGACCGGCCCCGAGGGCCGTATCGTCCGCCGTCTGCTGATTGAAGAAACGCTGCCCATCGAGAAGGAACTCTATCTCGGAATTCTGGTCGATCGTGCCGAAGGTAAACCGGTCTTCATGGCGTCCGCCGCTGGAGGCATGGAGATCGAGCAGGTCGCCGCCGAGAATCCCGACGCCATCCTGAAACAGCACATCGACCCTGGCATGGGCCTAGAAGCCTTCCAGGCCCGCAAGATCGCCTTCAAACTCGGCTTGAGCGCGAAGCAGATCAATCCGGCGGTCCAATTCCTGACCAGCCTCTATAAGGCATTCCTGGATACCGATGCTTCGCTGCTCGAGATCAATCCCTTTATCACGACGACCGACGGCCGCCTCTTTGCCCTCGACGCCAAGATCAACTTCGACGACAACGCTCTCTTCCGCCACGCTGATCTGCGTGAACTGCGCGACATCACCGAAGAAGATCCGCTCGAAGTCGAGGCCTCCAAGTACAGCCTCAACTACATCAAACTCGACGGCAACGTAGGCTGCATGGTGAACGGCGCCGGACTCGCCATGGCGACCATGGACATCATCAAGTACGCTGGAGGCATGCCCGCGAACTTCCTCGATGTCGGCGGAGGCGCCAGTTCCGAGCAAGTCGCCCACGCGTTCGAAATCCTGCTCAGCGACAAGAACGTGAAGGCAGTGCTGATCAACATTTTCGGCGGCATCCTGCGCGTCGATACGCTGGCGACGGGCGTGGTTGAAGCCGCGCGGAAGACCAACATCAAGCTGCCTATTGTCCTGCGACTGGAAGGCACGAACGTCGATGAAGGCAAAAAAATCCTGATGAACTCAGGCTTCAATTTCGTCGTAACCGACACCATGAAAGACGCGGCAGATAGAGTAGTCGCAGCGGCGCGAGGCACAGCCGGCGTTACAGAATGGCGGTGAGTGCAAGGGAATAGGGATTAGGGGCTAGGAAAAACGTTTAACCCCTATCCCCTAATCCCTAGCCTCAGCCGTTAATTAAATGAGGTACTTTTCATATGGCAATCCTAGTTAATAAAGATACGCGCGTAGTAGTGCAGGGTCTCACAGGCCGCGAAGGCACGTTCCACGCGAAAGCCAGCGCCGCCTACGGTACCAAAATCGTCGGAGGCGTGACGCCCGGCAAAGGTCGTACCACCCACGAAGGCTGGCCCATCTTCAACACGGTTCGCGAAGCCGTCGACAAAACCGGCGCGAATGCCACCGTGATTTTCGTTCCGCCGCCGTTCGCTGCCGACGCCATCATGGAAGCCGCCGACGCCGAGATCGACCTCATCGTCTGCATCACCGAAGGCATTCCCACCCTCGACATGGTCAAGGCTTGGGAATTCCTGCAGGACCGCCGCTCGCGCCTCATCGGTCCCAACTGTCCCGGCATCATCTCGCCCGGCAAATGTAAGATCGGCATCATGCCCGCGTCGATCCATAAAGAAGGATCGATCGGCATCGTCTCGCGCTCTGGCACGCTGACCTACGAAGCGGTGCATCAACTCACGCAGCGCGGCATCGGACAGTCGACAGCCATTGGCATCGGCGGCGACCCCATCATCGGCACCAATTTCATCGATGCGCTGGACCTGTTTAATCGCGATCCCGAAACTGAAGCCGTCATCATGATTGGCGAAATCGGCGGCAATGCCGAGGAACAGGCCGCAGAGTTCGTCAAAACGCACATGAAGAAACCGGTCGTTGGATTTATCGCCGGCCAGACCGCGCCTCCCGGCCGCCGCATGGGCCATGCCGGAGCCATCATCTCCGGCGGCAAAGGCACCGCCGCTGAAAAGATCAAAGCGCTGGAGGCATCTGGGATCAAAGTAGCGAAATCCCCAGCCGCCATTGGAGAAACGCTGGCGGCGGCAATAGGAGTAAACGTTTAGACCGAGCAGATGTAGATCTCCCGCGACTTTTGGGTATGCCTGCGCTGCCGCTGAAGTATCGATCTGGTGAAGACATCAGAAAAGGCGACCGCGTACGCTTCCACGGAAAAGACGCTGAGATTGAGTTCGTAGCTTGGAATGTAACCGATCCCGACACGGCCTTGGATTGGTACATCAACGAGTATGGCGGGGGAGTGATGATTCGGGAGCCAATCGCTTTCGGCAGTGCATTCATTCCGGCCGACCAACTAAACGATTGCGAGGATTTGGAATTTGTAGCGCGCGGCTGAAGATTCAAGCCAATGAGCACGATTTTAATATCGACCAAGGACCAACGACCGAATGAAGACTTTGCAACGCACCCTGACCATCGTTAAACCTGACGCCGTCCGTAAGAATGCCATCGGCGATATCATCGAACAATTCGAGAAGAACAACTTCCGCATCCTCGCGATGAAGATGCTGCAGATTTCCAAGCATCAGGCCGAGCAGTTCTACGCCGTCCACGCCAGCCGCCCGTTCTACAACTCGCTCACCGATTTCATGTCAAGCGGCCCAATCGTGGCGCTGGCGCTCGAAAAAGAAAATGCCATCGCCGACCTACGCAAGCTGATGGGCGCCACCAACCCGGCGAACGCTGAAGAGGGCACCATCCGCAAAAAGTGGGCGACCAACATCGAGTACAACGCGATCCACGGCTCCGACGCCGAAGACACCGCCCGCTTCGAGTTAAGCTTCTTCTTCGCCGGCTATGAATTGGCGAAGTAGTTGTCAGTTCTCAGTTCTCGGTTCTCAGTCGCTGAGGTCGAGACCGATTTTGCTGAGAACTGACAACTGAGAACTTCCTTTATGCCAATGGTTCAAATCACGCTGCTCGAAGGCCGCACCGCCGATCAGAAGCGCAAGATCGCAAGGCGCATCACTGACGTTCTGGTAGAAGAAGCCGGCGCCCGACGCGAAGGCATAGTCATCGCGTTCCACGAAGTCTCCAAGGAGAGCTACGCTTCCGGCGGCGAAATGATGATCGACAAGACTCCGAAGTAGTTACCGCCGGATTACGCTCGTAATAATTCTCTCCCGCGCCTACTATTTATACTGCGATTCGAAAGCGAGGAGAGCATCATGAAAACGTGGACAGTGGCCGCTGCTCTGCTTTTTGTGTGTACCTACGGTTTTGCCCAGACGGAGCAGCCAGCTCCCGCAAGAAAATCCTGCGAAGATCTCAAAGCTGAAATCGCCAAGAAGCTCGACGCGAAGGGCGTCACCGCCTACACACTCGATGTCGTTGATAAAGGCAAGGAAGGCGACGCAAAAGTTGTCGGTGGTTGCGACGGCGCCACCAAAAGCATCGTGTACAGCCGAGGCGCGTCTTCTGAATCGAAGCCTGCAGAAGCGAAGAAGCCGCAATAATCTGCCTAAGAACATGTAGCCCCGGACGCCTTCGTCCGGGGTTGCGCGAAGCGCAATGAGGACCGCTCGGAGCGATGAGGACTCCGGCACGCTGCATGCTGTCACACGCTCGCTTTGCTCGCGGGGCGGACGAGGCGTCCACCCCTACACAAACACGCTAGTCCAGCGGTTCGAACAAGTGTCCTTCTACGCGATCCGCGAATTTGGGCAGCTCTTTTTTCGCGTGCTGCAAAAAATGCGGTGCTGCGCGATGGGCTTCCAGCGCGGCATCGTCCTTATATTGTTCGTAGATGAAGAACCGGCGCGGTTCGGTCTTGTGCCGGTGCACCTGGTACATGGCACATCCCGGTTCCTTGCGGGAGTGTTCGGTCAATTTCCCGAGAACTGCGGCAACGTCTGCTTCGTGTCCAACTTTCGCCATCCAGGTGACAGCCAACACCACCATCGCTTGCTCCTT
>Ga0070732_10000288_pt1 | contig 35233 bp, 26 predicted proteins | sample Coa_R1_5_FD_66449 | JGI IMG/M metagenome (GOLD analysis project Ga0070732, IMG submission 66449) | Surface soil microbial communities from Centralia Pennsylvania, which are recovering from an underground coalmine fire - Coalmine... | ecosystem: Environmental > Terrestrial > Soil > Unclassified ... | reverse complement strand
TGGAGCAAAGAAACGCGCAGCGGGCCGCCGCGCTGCAGCAATTCGAAGGAAAGCGCACTTACCGAATGCAGTATCGAGGCTTTCCCAGCGATAGAGACGCTGAGATGGTCGTGAAGGTTACCTTTCGTGCTCCCAACTCCAAAGAGTTTGCCGTCCTGTCGCAGAGTGGATCGAAGTTTGTCATCGACCACGTATTTAAGAAGTTGCTGGAAGGCGAGCAGGAAGCACTCCAAGGGGAAAACCGTCATGACACCGCTCTAACCCGACAGAACTATGACTTCGAAATGGCGGGATACGAGACCACCCCCGACTGTAGGCAATATGTCCTTAGACTATTGCCCAAAACGAAGAATAAGTTTCTGTACCGCGGGAAAATCTGGGTAGACGCCAAGGATTTTGCCGTCGTCCGGATCGAGGGCGAACCGGGCAAGAACCCTTCCATCTGGATCAAGAAGACCGGCATCGCGCACAGGTATGTGAAGGTCGATGGTTTCTGGCTGCCCGCGGAGAACCACACGGAAAGTTTCATCCGGCTTGGAGGAAAAGCTACCCTCTCGATCGAATATCAAGATTATAAGATCATCAAAACAGCTCCCGTCGATGCGGTCCGGAAGCCTCCTGTCGGCGGCAATGCGTTGCTGGACGGAGCCAGCGACGGTTCTGCTGTTTTGGCGGGTCATATCGCCCAGCCCGGTAAGCAATAACAACCTGAGTAAAAAGACATTTCTAAATTGCTTGAGGCGGAGGAGCAGCCAACACGCCTGCGCTCCCAGGCAGAACTGTTCCGCCAGCCTTGACCGTCTCCGGTACGGATGGTAGGTTCGCCTTACACGTGATTCTGCGGGAGACAGTCCTCTGAGCCTGGCGGAGCGGCGGCGCAAATTCGATTTCAGCCGGCGCGACTTTCTCCTCCGCTTCTGTCAGGGGGCTGGCGCAACCCTCATTCCATCGAGTTTGTGGGGTCGGGAGTTTACTCTGCTCAGTTCAGTTGTTCCAGATCCTCCAGCGGAGCCTCTGGGATTCTACCTGCACCCGCGTTATCGCACCGAGCGGCCTCTCGACTCCACATTGCTGAAAGCGAAGGCTGGCTTCGATTCTTTCATCACGGAAAAGTACGGGGATGAACTGGCCGGGACTCTCACGCAGTGGGGCCGGGCCTTATTGCGTTCCCCGCACGATCTCGGCTTTCTCCTCAATAGCCTGGCCGCTGATTTCACGGGAGCATCGCCGGTCGCATCCGAGTCGCGACCGGTTCGAACCCAGCCTCCTGTCGAGGTCCGTCAGAACAACTTCAACCCTGAGACCGCTCTCAACCGGGAAGCTTTTCTCCGCGCCTTGCAGTCTTCTCTGCGTAACTTTTCCGAGATCGACGTAGCCGAGTTCCAGATTACTTGGATCAATGCTTCACCCGTTGGTTCATCGTCAGATGGCCCGAGCCGGATCGAAACCCGCATTCGCTATGAAATTGCGGGCACGGGCGAGGCCTTCCATCGCGACCAGCGCGTGGGGAACTGGCAGTTGGGTTGGAAGAGGTCTGAGGGAAATGAGTTTCGAGTCGCCACTTGGCGAGTTGTCGACGAAACGCACGCACGCGCATTGACTCCGATCTATGCAGACGTAACCGCCGCGGCTCTTGGCCACAATTCCTCATACGCGGCCCAAATGCTGCATGGGACCGACTACTGGCGTACCTTGATCGACGGCGCATGCGGGATCGACGTTTACGGACACAACGGAGTTTCTGTTGCCGACATCGACAACGACGGATTCGATGAGCTCTATGTTTGTCAGGCCGCAGGATTGCCCAATCGTCTCTACCGCAATCGCGGAGACGGCACTTTTGAAGACGTCACTGAATCTTCCGGCCTGGGCATTCTCGACAACACGGTGTGCGCGCTGTTCGCCGACTACAACAATGATGGCCTCCAGGAAGTCATTCTCGTGACCTCCAGCGGTCCTATCCTGTTTCTGAACGACGGCGGCGGCAAGTTCCGGCATCGGCCTGATGCGTTTCAATTCGCGTCCCCGCCACAAGGAACCTTCACCGGAGCCGCGGTCGCTGACTACGATCGCGACGGCTGGCTCGACATTTATTTTTGCCTCTACACGTATTATCAGGGCACTGGCCAATATCGATACCCCTTGCCGTACCACGACGCACAGAACGGTCCACCGAATTTCCTGATGCGGAATAACCGCGACGGTACGTTTCGAGATGTGACGGCCGAGTGCGGGCTCAACACGAACAACACGCGCTACAGTTTCTGCTGCGGATGGGGAGCCTACAACCGCGATGGTTGGCCCGACCTTTACGTCGTGAACGACTTTGGCCGGAAAAACCTGTATCGCAACAAGGGTGACGGAACATTCACGGACGTCGCACCGGAGTCAGGCGTGGAGGACGTCGGCGCCGGGATGAGTGTCTGTTGGTTCGATTACGACAATGACGGGGCTGAGGATCTTTATGTCGCCAACATGTGGACGGCTGCCGGCCTGCGCACCTCAACGCAGGACATCTTCAAGAAGGAATCGGCGCCGGCGACGCGGGCGCTCTTTCGGAAGCACGCGATGGGAAATTCACTGCTTGCGAACCGAGGGGCGAGATTTGAGGACATCACAAATTCGTCGGGCACGGGAATGGGCCGCTGGGCATGGTCGAGCGGTGCATTCGACTTTGACCATGACGGATTTCTTGATCTCTACATAGCGAACGGGATGGTTTCGGGGACGTCGCGCGAGGACCTGAACAGCTTCTTCTGGCGGCAGGTCGTGGCGAATTCTCCGGACCGGGCGGTTTCAAACAAGGATTACGAGCAGGGATGGAATGCTATCAACGAACTGATCCGCTCTGGCGCCACCTGGAGCGGGTACGAACGCAACGTGTTCTACTCCAACAATGGTGATGGAACGTTCTCTGATATTTCGGCCGTCGCAGGATTGGATTTCGTGGAAGACGGGCGATCGTTCGCGCTCGCGGACGTCGATCATGACGGCCGCCTTGAAATCGTTCTGAAGAATCGAAATGCTCCGCAACTGCGATTGCTGAAAAATGTAATCGAGGGCCTTCCCCCCTCGATCTCGTTTCGGCTGCAAGGCACCAAGAGCAACCGCGACGCGATTGGCGCTGCGATCACGATTGAAAGAGGCAAACAAAAACAGACTCGGACGCTGCAGGCCGGAACGGGCTTTCTTTCGCAGCACAGTAAGGATGTCTTTTTCGGCCTCGGGGATGAAAAGGGCCCAGTGCGCGCGTCCATTCATTGGCCCAGCGGAACGGTGCAGGAGTTGAGTGATCTGCCGATCAATCATCGAATCTGGTTGGAGGAAGGTTCCCAGCCTTCCCGGCTTGAGCCGTTCAAGCTTGGCGGACTGCAGAAGGCTTCGCCGAAGGTGTCCCCAATTATCGGCGAGGTACTCCCTGATAAGGTAGAAACCTGGCTCCTCTCTCCGGTCCCGGCGCCCGACTTTTCGTTGCGTGACTTGTCAGGGCAGCTTCGTTCCATCTCAGGTTCAAAAGGCAAGCCGCTTCTGCTGAATTTCTGGACGGCAAAGTCGCTGGAATGTCAGGCGCAATTGGCTGCATTGGAAGAAAACCATTCGCGCTGGGCTGCGCAGAACCGAGGTTTGCTGGCCGTCAGCGTCGATCTTTCCATTCCCTCTGGTCCGCAGGAACCATCTCCCGCAGAACGCCTCGATGCCTTCTTGCAGCGCCGCCGGTTTTCCTTTCCTGTGATGCGCGGCTCGGCAGACGTCGCTGCCGTCTACAACATTCTTTATCGCCAACTTTTCGATCGTCACCGTGATCTCGGTTTGCCGACTTCCTTCCTGATCAATCACGAGGGATACATCGTGAAGGTGTATCAAGGAACGATCAAGCCGGCCCATGTGGAGCAGGATTTTCGACAAATACCGAATTCGGATGCCGATCGCCTCGCCCGTGGACTGCCGTTCCCCAGTCGAACTTACACGCTTGCAGTCGGTCGGAATCATCTCTCCTTGGGCGCTCTTTTCTTTCAACGGGGATACCTGGAGCAAGCGGAGGTCTGGTTCCGACAAGCTCTGGAAGATGACCCGTCGAGCGCCGAGGCCCTCTACGGAATGGGCAGCGTTTATATGAATCAAAACAAGAACGTACTCGCACGAGAGATGTTTGAGAAGTGCGTGAAACTGAAAGCAAGCTACCCCGGCACCTTGCCGGATGCCTGGAATAATCTTGGTGTGCTTGCCACGCGGGAAGGCCGGATCTCTGATTCGATCGAAAAGTTTCAGCAAGCGCTCAAGTTGGATCCGCGCCACCTGCTCTCACTCGACAACCTTGGCAATGCGTACCGTGCCGGGAAGCAATGGGATGAGGCCCGAAAAGTATTGGAGTTTGCCCTGGAAATTGCTCCTGATGATCCCGAGGCGCATTACAGTCTGGGAATGGTATTTGCGCAGACCGGGGACACGGCGAAGGCTTACGAGCAACTGCAGCGCGCATTGAACGCGCGTCCGGACTACCCCGAGGCTCTCAATAATTTGGGGATCCTCTATTTGACGACTCGACGCCGGGACGAGGCCATTGCCAGCTTTGAGCAATGCATCCGCGTGGCGCCGGGCTTTGATCAGGCATATCTGAATCTTGCTCGCGTCTACGCCCTCGAAGGGGCACAGGACAAGGCACGCAGCGTGCTCTCCGATTTACTCCAACAGCGTCCGGATCATCCCCAAGCCAGGCAGATGCTTGAGCAATTGCAGCAGTAGTTCTGAGCCAACAGAGCTCCTCTCACAAATAGTCTTGAAAGGGCGCGGCTTCAAGCCGCGCCGTTGAGGCACCAATAAAACGGGGCTTCAGCCCCTGAGGTCCGCCAGCTTTAGTGGCCGCTAAGAAAAATCAGACTTATCCTCGAAAGCGTACCTCAGCGGCTAAAGCCAGGTTGATTTTGCGAAGCTTTGACACGGGATGATAAAGCCCGGGAGTTCAGGCTCCCACCCACGGCACAGCACGGTGGCGCTGCTCCCAGAGTTTCGTTTTGTCTTTTCGTCGAACCAGCGGGTATTGCGCTCCGGCAACTACGGGAATATCGGCGCGCCCAGTTGCCGGGGTGATTCTCAACATCTAGAATCCTCGCCTGGAGGCATTCCGGCTGCGTTTGCCGAGTGAAGCCTTGCCATGATTCGCTTGTACTGGCCCCACTTCAGATTCGACCGCCGCTGCCGGCGCACGCTGTTAGCAGTGAGCGCGCTTCTGCTTTCTCTCTCGGTGCTGGCTCAAGAATCTGGGCAACCTACAAGCTTGCGCGGCGTGGTTCGGGACGCCGACGGAAAAGCAGTCGCCGAAGCATCTATTCGCATGCGGAAGAAAGATTCTACGGACAACTTCCTGGTTCATACGGACGCGCAGGGGAGTTACTCCTTCACTCAGTTGCCCGGCGGGGTCTATAATCTGCAGGCCACAAAAGACGGATATGCCGCTGCCGAGGTCTCAGCAGTGTTTCTCAGGCCGCGAGAATCGAAAATCATCGATCTAACCCTCGCACCCCGGGTGAGCGCAGAATCGGCGACTTCTGCTCCTCAATTCTTCGATCAGCCTCAGTTCACAGTCGCGGGAGTCACTGACACCACAAGTCTCGGCGGCCACGGCTCCGACACGGTTGCGCGGACGCAGAATTCTCTGGCTAGGGACACTGTGTCGCTGGCAGCGACTGCCGTCAAGCCGCCACCTGACGCAGCGCGGGAAAAGTCGCTTAGGGAACTCGCCAAGCGCCAAGCGGATGATTTCGGTGTGAACCATCAGTTGGGTCAGTTGCTTATCGCCGATGGCCGGTCCGGCGAGGCCATTCCTTTTCTGAAGCGCGCCGCTGTTAAAGACCCGGCGAATTACGAGAATACCTACGATCTGGCGCTGGCATACGCCCAAGTCGGCAACTACGCCGTCGCCCGAGACGAAGCAACAAAGTTGCTCGTAACCCACGATCAAGCGGATCTGCATCATCTCCTGGGGGATGTCGATGAGAAGCTCGGAGACTCCCTGGAAGCGGTCCGGCAATATCAACGCGCGGCTGAGTTGGATCCCAGCGAGTCGCACCTGTTCGATTGGGGCGCGGAGCTGCTTTTGCATCACGCTCCCGAACCTGCGATGGAAGTGTTCTCGAGAGGAAACCGCCTGTTTCCTCTCTCGGCCCGGATGCTCCTCGGACTCGGGGCTGCGTGGTTCGCTCGAGGCGACTATGAGGAGGCGGTTCAGCGAATCTGCAGCGCGTCGAATCTGAATCCGAACGATTCCTTCCCTTACCAGTTTCTGGGCAAAATTGAGGAGGCTGAGAATCAGGCCAACCCCGATCTCGTGGAAAGACTCCACCGCTACGTGACTCTTCAACCGGATAGCGCTGACGCGAACTATTACTATGCACTCGGACTCTGGAAGTTGCGAAATGCCGCACACAGCAAGGGAAGCAGTACAGAAGTGGAATCTCTGCTGAAGACTGCGCTCCAGATCAATCCTCAGCATGCGGCAGCCGCGCTCCACCTGGGAATTGTGCATGCCGAGCAGGGCGCATATAAGGAAGCGATTTCCGATTACCGCAGGGCCCTCGACGCTGATCCTGGGATGGAAGAAGCGCACTATCGTTTAGCGCAGGCCTACCGGCAAATCGGGAACGCCGAAAAGGCGAAAGAAGAGTTGCATCTATACGGCCAATTGGCGAAGGAATCGGAGCAAAAGCAAGACCGCGAGCGCCACCAGATCAAGCAGTTTGTCTATACGCTGCGCGACCAGTCCGCGCCCAAAGTCCATTGACACTGACCGCGGACTTGTACTGAACCGCTGACAGTGTATAATCGCGCCCCGTGGATCTGTGGGAAGTTCCCAACTCACCCCTGCGAGGAACAATGCCGGAAACCCAGGAAGATAATTCGCCCAGCCGTGTTGCTACGTACTTCGTGTTCGCATTTCTGCTTGCCGCGATTCTCGAAACGATGATCGCGACGTTGGGAAGATAGCCGCCCATCAGAACTAGATCTGGTCTCATGAATAGGGTTGCTGGACCTAAAGCTCTTCCCTCGGGGTGAAGCCCTCGTCTTTTCGCTTCTTACGGTCCCACTATGTATGAAAGAGTGTGCGTGAGAACGCGTGTCGTCCCTACAGGACTCGCGCATCTGTTCCGCAACCCGGCACTGCCGTGCCGGGCTTTCATATTCCGCCGCTGCGCGGCTGGGTTTTGGTGGTGCCTGCTCCACCGCTTGCGTTCAATGGTAATTCTCAGGGAGTCTCTGAAAGCCGCGCCCTTTCAAAACCATTACGAATCTTTCTAGTCTCTTCACTCCGCCAGGCGCAGCCCGTCCTGCTGTGCCTCCGCGGTGCCCTGTGTTACACTTCATAATTCAAAACAAAAGAGTTGCGCGCAGCACTGTCACCTATACATGCTTCTTTCCAAGGAATATGTGGGCTATTTGGCCCGCGAAGTTACCAAAAAACTGATAGCAGGCAAGCTTATCGAGACCTCGGCTGTCCCTGCCGTCACCGAGCGCGTCCACGCCGCACTGCTAGAGGAACTCTCCCTCGAAGACCGCATCAACGACGAAGTCCGCGTCATTCTGGAGGCCTACTCGGACGAGATGCGTAACACCGGCGCTAACTATCAGGAGATGTTCCGCAAGGTGAAAACCGAACTCGTGCGCAAATACAAGGCGGTGCTGTGAGACTCAGCCGCGACAAGGTGAACGTACTGGCCCGCGCCGTCTCGGACGTTCTCAAGCAGATGGACGAGGTGGAGTTCATCGAAGACCCGAACACCATCCGCCAGGAAACCCGCAAGATTCTCGAAGAGTTGTTCAATCAGGAAGCCAGGATCGACCTCGCGGCCCGGGCCAAAATCGACACCCAGAAGCGAACCATCCTCGAAGGCTCGCAGGAGTGGGACATTCTCTACCGCAAGTATTACAACGAGGAAGTAAAGAAGCTCGGCGTATAGTCCTCCCCGCTACGCCCCTTCCTTAGAGGTAATTCGTTGGCCAGTTCCATCCTCCAAGTTGAATCCATGGTGAAGCGAGCCGCCCAGCAGGCCGGATTCGAGCTCGCAGGCGTTGCTCCGGCAGCAGATTCCCCTGAACTGCAGACTTTTCCCGAGTGGATTGCCGCCGGTCATGCTGGCGAGATGAAATACATGGAAGCCCGGGACGAACGCGGCGATCTCAAACGGGGATCGCTATCGAGAGTAGCTCCTTGGGCCCGCAGCGTGATCGTCTGCGCCATCAACTACAACACCGAACATCCCTACTCGACTGAGGTGCAGGATCCGAGCTGCGGTTGGATCTCCCGCTATGCCTGGAGCCGCGAGGATTACCACGACGCCGTGTTACATCGCCTCCAGAAAGTCGAGGCTGTTGTGCATGAGGCTATGGGTGAGTCGGAGCCACGGTTGATCACGCGAAGTTATGTTGACACGGGTCCGATTGTCGAGCGCGTTTTCGCGAAGTACGCGGGGGTCGGCTGGATCGGCAAAAACACCTGCATCATCGATCAGAAGATCGGCTCGTGGCTTTTCCTCGGCGTGATCCTGACTTCTCTCGAATTGACGCCGGACGTGGCCGCGCCTGACCGCTGCGGCACTTGCACGCGTTGTATCGAGGCTTGTCCCACGGATGCGATTCTCGCCCCCTACCAACTCGATGCGAACCGCTGCATTTCCTATCTCACGATTGAGAAGCGAGGTTCGATCCCCGAGGAACTCCGTGCCGGCATGGGACGGCACGTTTTCGGCTGCGATATTTGCCAGGATGTTTGCCCATGGAATCGTAAAGCTCCTGCAACCACTGCGCCTGAATTCTCTGCTCGAGAAGGTTTGGTGAACCCCGCGCTCGACTGGCTGGCCGAAATGTCGGCAGAAGAGTTTCGGGAGACATTCGGCGGTTCTCCGGTCCAGCGCACCAAGCGTTCCGGTCTCCGGCGCAATGCTGTCATTGCAATGGGGAACAGCGGAAACCAGCAGTTTCTGCCGCTTCTTGAAGTCCTAGTCCTTGATGAGGACGAGGCTGTCGCTGACAGCGCACATTGGGCAGTGCAGAAATTACGCAACCCGTTATGAACACTGCTTAAAAAGGGGTTATTTTCGCTTTATATTCGCCATTTTCCACCTATCGGGCTTCGAACTTCCGTAACTGGCTTTTCCGCAGCCACGCAACTAATCTCTCGCTAAGGGGTTCTAACTAAGGAAGTTAGGCCGTTCAACTATGAAGTTACGTTGTATGGGGATACAGAGCATATTGAGCCGTGCTGCGGCATTTGTCATCATCCTGATGATGACGTGCTCCGCCTTCGCGGGTTCTTCCGCCACGCTGCTTCTCGAAGAACCTTACGGCAGGCTGGGATTCTTTACTGCAACCGGCCATGCCGCTGTGTATCTTTCTGGGGTTTGCGCTCAGACGCCGCTGGTCCTTCGTCCCTGTGCTCCGGGGGAAACCGGCGTCGTGATCAGTCGGTACGACGGTGTCGGCAACTATGACTGGGTGGCGATTCCTCTGATCCCGTATCTGTACGCCGTTGAGCGTCCGGAAGATATCCCACTATTCGCCGACGCGAAAATGACCGGGTTTCTGCGCGACCGCTACCGCCACAAGTATCTGGAGGCGATTGCTCCTGACCTCAGAGGCGGCGAAACTCCAGGCGGCAATTGGTACGAACTTATCGGCTCGTCGTACGATCGCACGATGTACGGCTTTGAGATCGAGACGACTCGGGAGCAAGATCTCGCGCTCATTCAAAAGCTGAATTCGTCCGCGAACGTTTCTCACTTTCACACCGTTTCGCGCAACTGCGCCGATTTCGCGAAAGACATCATCAACTTTTACTACCCAAAAGCCCTGCACCGCAGTGTGTTCGCCGACGTCGGCATTACGACGCCGAAACAGATAGCGAAAACCATGACCAAGTTCAGCGCCCGGCACCCGGAGATTCAGTTTTCGCGCATCGTGATTGCGCAGGTTCCGGGCAGCATGTCACGCAGCACGACGGCACATGGAGTGGTGGAGTCGTTCTTCAAGTCAAAGAAATACATCGTCCCCAGCGCAGTGGCGAGCCCGATCTTCGCCGGATGCGTAGCCGGCGTTTATTTCACCACCGGAGCGGGTCACTTCGAGCCGGCTCGCAACGCGAAAATCTTCGTCGCTGGTCGGGAGGCTGAATCACCCGTAGAGCGCGAGGATATCAAGGCGTACCAGCTGCAGCTCAAGCACTATCTTGCTGGTGCGTATCCGGAAACCTCAGCAGAGCATGTGGAGAAGGTTTGGGCACGACTGCAATCGAAGGCACAGCCTGCCCTTGATTCGCAGGGACATCCAGTGCTTGAGATGCAGATTGGCGAAAAGTTTGTCCGAGTGGGCGCCTCCGCCAGTAACATCATGTATGGCGATGCTCCGCCTGAGTTGGTGCGCCAGTTGCTTGAGGCCAGACTGGAGTCAGAATTACGTCACCCGTCGCCTCACAGCATCTCGGAAAGCGAAGTGGATCGCGACTGGAGCCTGCTCCAGAGGGCGGTGTCCGAACGCGATTCGAGCCTCACATCCCGGTCCACCAGCCTAGACGCTAATGCTGTTCACGGAAATCGAGAAAGCACCGGAGTCTCGCGCACGCCACTGCCTTAGTTTTCCTGTGGCGGATGGGGCGGCATGCCTGAGCCCGGAATTGGAGGCTGGCCCGGCGGCTGCTGTTGCTGCAGTTGCATCTGCCGCTGCTGCATCTCCTGCAACATTTGCTGTGGAGTCTTTACGCCCTGCGGCTGGTCTTGTGGAGGCTGTTGCTCAGCTTCGGCCGCCGGTTGATCGGCGTTGTCGTCGGCGTTGCCATTGTCGTCGGCCGCGTCCGCCTCATTCGCATCGGCTGCAGGTTCCGGCTCGGCCTGATTTACCGCCCGGTTCTCCGGCGGAGGAGTGCCCGCCACAACTGGATTCGGCGCGATTTCCTGAGGGCCGCTCTTAGCCACGAGCACGACTCGCGTGAGGGCGGACTGGTCCGAAGGAGATCCTAGCAGTACGTAATTGAATCGAGACCCGTTCAGCAGGTCGGCCACTACTTCTCGGGCAGGTCCAGGCCCAAGGTGGGTAACTACCCGTTCCGGAGCTGCGGGAATCTCGATATCAGCGCCAGTTTGTTTGCGGACCGCGCGCAAGATATCCGCAAGGGTCGAGTTCGGCGCGACGATGGTGAGTTGGTTATTCTCGTATGTCACTTGCGGCGGAACCGCTGCAATCGCATCCAGCGGCATCTGCTGGACCGGTCTACCAGTCGGTCCAGAGGGCAAGGGAGGAGGCGGTTCGACTGGCTTCTTCTTAGTGATCTTTCGATGCACCTGCGGCTTGGCTTGCGCTGCAGCATCGGCGAAGCCTGGAATGGCTGTGCACAGGAGTCCCGAGCTCAGGAGTACTGCGGTAGCGATCTTTTTCAACTTGGATCCTGTGCTCATGACCTGACTTCCTTACCTTATTTCCCTCTCAGGGCTCGGATTTCGGGGATTTAACCGGTGGCGCGCTTCCTATAATTTTAGCACCGGACTGGGAGCCGCGAGGAATATCCCCAGTAACGAGAACGTGGATCCTTTCGTTTCTTGCAAAGAGATGGTTGAAAGGGTGTCTAAGACGATTGCAGTCAACCATTTCAGGCAACACGATATCTTATACACGGCCAACCAAGGCGCGCATCCTCCAAGCCAAGGCTGTGCAACTCTCTGAAACAAAGGCTGGGATTCTTATGGGACCGGTCTCGCGGTGCTTCGACCTGTTGTACTGCATGGCGATTGTTCTTCTGGCATTCCTGCCCGGGAAGGCTGGTGCGCAGACCTGCCAGACGGCGAATGACATGGATCCCGCACTGCGGACCGCCATTACCACTGCGGGGCAGCGGTATTTCGAGATGGCCGTGAAGGGCGACACAGTTTCCTTACGGCAAAGTGCCATCCCTAGTCTGGCATCGGATTTCGGTGGAGTGCAGAACACGATCCAGAGCCACCAACCGGTCATGGCCGGAGCTCAGCCCACTGTCAAGTCGTTCTTCCTGTTGAATGCCGAGGACGCAACTCCGAACCAGCGCGCCGAATTCTGGTGCGGCGTCTTCAACAAGAATGGACAGACAGCTAATAGCGCCGCCTTCTACCTCGATAACCTGCCGCCCGGGAAATACGCCATCGTCCTCATCGATGCGAATTCGGCGAAAGGGCGAACTATGTTTTCTGAAGTACTCCAGCAGACTGGTGGCGACTGGAAATTGGGTGGCCTCTATGTCAAATCCGCCCAGATCGCCGGACACGATAGCGACTGGTTTCTTGCCCAGGCTCGCCAGTACAAGGCCAAAGGTCAGATGCACAACGCGTGGTTCTATTATCTGGAAGCTCGCAGCCTTGTTTCGCCCCTGCCCTTCATGAGCACGCTCACGACCGACAAGCTCTACGACGAATCACAGCCGCTGCAGCCCACGGATTTGCCCGCAAGCGGGAAATCAGCCAGCCTCGCGGCACCAACCAGCACCTACAAACTCACGGCGGTTTTTCCAGAGGTCGTCGGCAACGACTTGGACCTGATCGTGAGGTATGACTCCACCAACGTATCCAACACCAATGTGGCCTACCAGGAGAATGTCAACGTCATGAAAGCGCTGGTCGCGAGATTCCCTGAGGTTCGGGATGCATTCTCCGCCGTTGTTGCTCGCGCGGTGGATACGACTGGCCGCGATTACGGCACTTTGTTGGCAATGAAAGACATCAAGTAAGCGTTGTGTCTAGCCGCTTGATGACTGGGGGGTGACTTGATCGAACGTGCATTCCTTGGGATCTTTGTCGTCCCTCAGTCCAAGAAAAACGGGAGCCCGTAGTTTCGGGCCGCTTCCGCTATTAGCACCATCAGTCCACTCTGCGTATTCGATCTCTGCCACAAGCTCTGGCTTGACCCAGCTCACTCTGCGCAGAGCCTCGACTTCTCCATAGAACGGATTCTTCTTCATCTCGAGTCTTCTGAGGACTTTGGAAATTTCACTCAACCGCTTCTGGTCGAATCCGCTGCCCACCTGGCCAACGTGAATCAGGCGTTTTTGCTCGTCGTAGAGTCCGAGAACCAGCGAGCCGAAGTGTGCCCGGGTGCCCTCAGGTTCGGTGTAGCCGCCGATCACGCACTCCATCTGATGTCGGATCTTGATCTTCAACCACTCGCGGCTGCGGCGCTCTTCGTAATGGCTGCTCCGCTTCTTGGCCAGGATGCCTTCCAGTTTCTTGTCGCGAGCGATCTCGAACAACGCTTTTCCTTGCGCTGCATAGTGATCCGAATAGCGCAACGAATCGCCCGGCTCCAGAATTGAAGCCAACTTCTTCTTACGTTCCTCCAGCGGCACGCGCCGCCAGTCATAGCCGTCGAGATATAGAACATCGAAGGCGTAGTACAAAACGGGAACATCGGCTTTTTCTGCCGCCCGCTTCCCGCCAGGCCGAAATCCGGTGCGCTGTTGCATCAGGCTGAAGGATGCGCGTCCGTCAGCATCCAACGCCACGACTTCTCCGTCCAGAATGGCAGTCTTCGCCTTGATGAAATCCGGCATGTCCTTGAGTTCCGGATACCGCGCCGTCAGCTCGTTCTGATTCCGCGAGACCAGCCGCACCTTCCCGTTTTCGATGAACGCAACAGCGCGGTATCCATCCCATTTGATCTCGAACAACCAGTCCGGGTCGTCAAACGGCTTCTCAATGGACTCTGCAAGCATGGGATGGATGGTGGTCGGCATTGGGCGCTTTACGGGCTCAGAAACCATGACCGCAGAAGACGCCGACGACGCAGAGGATTTGGAAGTCTGATTCTTCGAAGGCGATTCTTGCAGTTTCCTGCTGCCGTTTCCAGAGATGTCAGCGGCAGAGACGACTCTATGACCGCGACGGGATACTTTTTTCTTACTTACCTCCGCGTCCCCGGCGTCCTTTGCGGTTTTGGTTTGCTTTTTTTTTTGATCGAGCCGCGCCACCGCGTCCGCCAGCCAGGCAGCCTTCAATCTCCCGCGCCCAGCAGGGCGGCTGCTCGTCCACTCCCGCGACCGCGCGTCGCCCGCGATGTCATCCATGCTGCGCTTGCTGAGCACTGACTCGTCGATGTCCCCCGCGTCATATCCCTCAACCACGTGGTCATCGTGCTTCTTGATCATCAACCATTCGTTGCCCTTGCTGCCGGGACGCCGGCCCTTCATCTTGATGAGCGCGAAGTCCCCCTTGAGACGCTTGCCATTGAGCCGGAATTTCAAATCACCTTTGGCGAGCATCGCGGCCGCGTCGGCCTCGGTTCCCGGAACATATTTCCCGTTCACCGGCACTGGTGAAAGAGGTGCCCACGTTCCCACATCCCACACCATGACGCTGCCTGCGCCGTAATTGCCCTCGGGAATGTTTCCCTCGAAATCAAAATAAGAGACCGGATGATCTTCCACGTGCATGGCCAGCCGCTTGTCCGCCGGATCGAGCGACGGCCCTTTTGGCACCGCCCACGATTTCAGCACCCCTTCCATCTCCAGCCGAAAGTCATAGTGCAGCCGCGTCGCATCATGTTTCTGTACGACGAAGCGATTCCCCTTTTTCTTCGCCACTTCCGGCGGAGGCTCCGGCGTGTCCTCAAAGCGCCGCTTTCGCTTGTATTCCTCGAGAGCCATAGCTGATTTCTCACCGAGATTCTAGCAAGCCGGCGGTGAAAAGTGCGTACATCGAGGACAGCAGGTAGCTACGAGCTACGAGCTTTGGACAAACTCGGATATGCTTGCTCGTGGCTCATAGCTCACAGCTCGAAGCTCACCCATGAAACGCGAATTCCCCGAAACCCCTCTGGTCGGCATCGGATCGATCATCATCGAAGGCGACCGCGTCGTTCTGGTGAAGCGAGCGCACCCGCCGATTCAGGGACATTGGTCGATTCCCGGAGGCGTCCTCGAAGTCGGCGAGATGGTTCGCGAGGCCGCGGTGCGCGAAGCGCGCGAAGAGACGGGATTGATCGTCGAACCCGGTGAACTGCTTGGGGTGTACGACCGCATTCTGCGCGATCCGGGCCAACCAGTGCAGTATCACTATGTGCTGATTGATTTCTTGTGCCGCGCCGTTGGAGGTGAACTCCTCGCCTCCAGCGACGCGACCGAGGTCTGCTGGTTCAGCCGCGAAGAACTGCCGGCACTAAATCTGGCGGAAGACACGCAGGATGTGATCAAAAAGGGATTCGAAAAGTTAGGCCGGTGAATCCGCCGGACCCGGCACTCCGTCATCTTCCCACTCTACCTCGCACGAGTGACAGCGCCATGCGCGTCGATGAAATGGAATGGGCACGTTCAACGCCATCGACAGGTAGGCCGATGATTGGAGTTCGCGAACATTAATGTCGAGCGATCCGCACTTCGGACATCGCGGCTGTTGGTACTCGCCTACGCCAGATACATCAAAATGCTCCGGGCTGGGCTGGGCTAGGATCTCTTCAGCCACCGTGACATCTTCCCGATTCACCAGCACTTTGACTCCACCCATTGCATTTGACCAGAACCAATCCATCCGGACAATGTTGTCGTCAACCAGCGCGCATTTCATACCCGCCGAATCCAGGCTTCCCTTTGCCAACAGAGCCTCTGGTAAGTCTCGGAACGTGCGAATCGTCACCATACCGTCAATATCGCCGTCGCCCTTCGCTTCCGGCAACTCTTGTTGTGTACCATCCGCCTCCAGAGCATCCTCATCCGGAGGATCCCCCGGCTCCGGCGCATTCTTCACCGGAACGGGTGCGTGCTCGGCCAACTCCTTGCTGAGGCCACGCTTTTGCAGTTCCGCCTTCAATACCTCCCTGGCGAGATCACTCAGTTCGTAGGCCTCGCCGGCGACCTTCTCCAGTTCACCATCCAACTGACCGGCATAGAACGCGGCCAGCCTTCGCCGCTCCTGCTCTGGATCGATCATCGTCATGGCACGCCATCATATAGTGAGAGCCCGCGAAAACACTACCAGGTAGCGGTTTCTCTTCAGTCACTCCTACCCGTGATCTTCGTCACAGACCCGTTACCCGCACGATTCTAGAGTCCAATCGAGTACCCCAAGATGCAACCGAGCCTCAGACTGAATCGCCGAGCCTTTCTGCAAGCCGCTCTTACGGCCGCAGCTGCCGCAGGAGCCGGCGTAGCCTGCAGCCGCAACGGATCTCCCTGGCGCTTCTTCACCCTTGACGAAGCCCGAACTCTCGCCAGCATGGTCGACCAGATCATCCCGCCGGACCAGGATGCCGGCGCGGTTTGGGCGGGCGTCATCAATTACATCGATCGCCAGCTTTGCGGGCCGTATCAGGCTTTCCAACAGACCTATCGTTACGGACTGGCAGCGGTTGACCAGACAAGCCAATCGACCTACGGGAAAGTCTTCGCAGACCTTGAGTCGCACCAGCAGATCGAATTGCTGCACAGTCTGGAAAACGGCAAAGGTCCGAGCGGCGTATGGAAGCAACTCTCGTCAGCGGAGTTCTTTGGCAATGTCGTCGATCACACCATGCAAGGCTTCTACGGCGATCCGCGGCACGGCGGCAATCGCGAAGGCGTGAGTTGGAAGATGCTGAACCTTCCATACCCCCCGATTCGTGGCAGACTTCGCTCCGACCTTCCAAAAACCAGGTCCGGTTGATGTCTCGTGGGTTTGCGGCGGGTTAAGGGCGAGCCGCTTTGGGTCATGCGTGCGCTGCAAAGGTGGGTAGGGCACGGACTTTTAGCCGTGCCGTTACAGCGCTAAAAAGATGAGGGCTTTAGCCCCTGAGGGCTAGTCGCAGCTGATGTCTCTGAAACATGTCAACGCGGTGATCGTCGGTAGCGGTGCCGGAGGCGGCGTGGTCGCCAAAGAACTTGCCGAGGCCGGACTAAATGTTGTTCTCCTCGAGCGCGGCAAATGGTTCACGCCCTTCGATGAGCGCAAAGACGACCTGCGCAACCAGCGGACCTGTGTGCTGGGGAATGCCTTCGGTCCCGACGAGCGCAATCCGCGTGTTTACGTGGATGCCTCCGGGCATGAGCACATTGTTCCTCCTACTCACGGGGCCTACAGCAACAACGCCGCCTGCGTCGGCGGCGGAACGCTCAGCTACGGAGCCATGGCGTGGCGTTTCATCGAAAAAGACTTTCACCTGCGCTCAACCTACGGCGCTGTCGAAGGCAGCACGTTGGATGACTGGCCCATCACTTATGAGGATCTTGAGCCCTACTACGAAAAGGCGGAATGGGAGATCGGAGTTTCCGGCGACGATTCCAACAACATTTTCCGTGCGCCGCGCAAGCGTCCGCTGCCCATGCCGCCGCTTCCGCCGACTCGTGAACACCAGATTCTCAAGCCCGCAGCGCAACGTCTCGGCCTTCATCCCTTCGATATTCCAATGCTGCGCAATTCCGTTCCATATAACGGACGAGGCGCGTGCATGCGCTGCCGCTGGTGCGTGGGCTTTGCCTGCGAAGTGGATGCCAAGTGTGGCACTCACAATACGGTCATTCCGAAAGCCATAGAGACCGGCAACTGCGAGTTGCGCTGTGAATGCATCGTCCGCGAGATTCTCACCAGCGACGGCGGTCGAGCCACCGGCGTCGCCTATTACGATTCCGACGGACGTTTGCAGGAACAGACGGCTGACCTGGTGGTGGTCTCGTGCGCAGCGATCGAATCTGCTCGCCTGCTGCTGAATTCCAAAAGCCGCCTTTTCCCTAACGGACTCGGCAACCGTTATGACTGGGTCGGTCGAAACCTCCAGGGCCACGCCTATACCGGGGCGATCGGCTTGTTCGACCATGAAACCTACGATGACCTCGGGCCCGGAGCTTCCATCGCAGTCTGCGATTTCAACCACGGGAATTCGGGATTCGTCAGCGGTGGGATGCTGGCCAACGAATTTATTCGTCTGCCCTACCAATTCGCTTCCCGCACAGGAGCAGGGATCCCTCGCTGGGGAGCGGCCCACAAAGACTTCGTGCGGCGTTACTACCGGAGCAGCATTTCCGTGATGGGTCCGATGCAGGAAATGCCGGTCTTCGATTCCCGGGTGCAAGTCGATCCCAAGGTGAAAGATCATTGGGGAATTCCGGTTGCTCGCCTCTCCGGTCATCGCCACCAGAACGACCTGCTGGGAACGAATTTCATGGCCGCGAAGGCCGAAGCCTGGCTGAAGGAAGCTGGCGCCGCCACAGTCATCCGTTCTGGCCCCATCTCGCTCGACGGTCCGAGCGGCGGCCAGCATCAAGCCGGTACTTGCCGCATGGGGAATGATCCCAAAACGTCCGTTGTCGACAAGTTCTGCCGCGTGCACGACGTCGACAACCTGTACGTCATCGATGGCAGTGTCCATCCCAACAACGGCGGATTTAATCCGGTGCTGACGATTATAGCGATTGCGTACTACGCCTCCGCCAACCTGGTGAAGACGCGGAAGGGAATGGGAGCACGTAGAAGATGACCAACGATCGCAAATTCCTCCGCCTTCGCGTGATCGCGCCGCTGCTCACGATCTTGTTCGCGATCTTTCTTTTACCCGGCGCAAGCCTCTACTACAGCTATTCCGGAGGAAAATCCTGCACCAAGTGTCACGAGATCTGGCAGCCCTACCGCGATTGGCACGAGTCCGCGCACCGCAATATCGCGTGTTCGGAATGCCACGGCGACGTCTTGACCCTTGACGCGGGCTTTCATCTGAAGAATATCCGCCAGTTGGCCGCGCATATTCGGGGAAAAATCCCCGAGCAAGTTCGCCTCAAGACCGACGATGTCCTCAGAATCGAAAAGCGTTGCGCCAAGTGCCATCGCGAAGAATACGCAAGCTGGTCCGCCGGACCGCACAGCGCCACCTACGCGAAGATCTTCCTGAGCAACGACCACAATCAGAAGACCCTCCTGATGGACGATTGTCTCCGCTGCCACTCCATGCACTTGCAGGGCAGCATTCGTGATCTAGTCACTCCCCTGAATAGACAGGGGCCGTGGCGTCTGATGGATTCCAGGCTAGCCGATCAGCCCGCAATCCCATGCCTTACATGCCACCAACTGCACCGGCACGGAGATCCATTGTTTCGTCCGCAGACAAAGCCCGACGATGCGGGACCGCACGAGGAAATAGCTCGGCCCTCTCTCGCGCTGTTCGACCGCCGGGAACAAGATTATGTTTCAGTCGACCGTCTCCCGCTGCCCCAGATGTATGAAGGTACGCGCCTGGTGAAGATAAGCCCCGACCATCGCCAGGCTCTTTGCTACCAATGCCACGCCCCAGAAGCAACCGCCCAGGTCGGTTCCAGCGACGATCGCACTCCCATCGGAGTCCATGAAGGTCTCAGTTGCTTCGCCTGCCACAAAAAGCACGGCCAGACGACGCGAGCATCATGCTCGACCTGCCATCCGCAACTCTCTAACTGCGGCCTTGACGTGGAGAAAATGGACACGACGTTCAAATCCTTGAAAAGCCCCCATAACGTCCACACGGTCAAGTGCATTGACTGCCACACGAAGGGCGTACCTAAGAAAATGGCGAGGGTGGCGCAGGATTTGATTCGGACCGAATTGCATCGTCAGCAGGTTTCGACACCGGCGCCCCCAATACTCCCCAGGACCCGCTGAACGCGCTCTGCAGCTTTGTACTCACGATGACGCCGGAACGAGATGGATGTACGCCTGTCATTCGTTTCAGAATTTCCTTTGCCATCGGCCGGCGTGCTAACAGGGCTTGACTTGAGCGAAGCGGGAGGCGTATACAGCGGTTCAGTCGTTGGGCCACCCTGGGGCGTGGGTGCCCTTATTCGAGAGGCATCCCCACTAAATCCGAAAATCGATATGGAGGCGTATATGTCTCCTAATAATCGTGTTGCGGTTGTGGGTGTGTTATTTGCGGCTGCTCTGGCATCTGTCAATGTGGGCTGTGGAGGGTCGTCAACGCCGCCACCTCCGCCGATCAGTATTTCACTCAATACCAGCAGCGCCACGGTGTTCGAAACCACCTCGCTGCCATTCACCGCAAGTCTTGTGAATGACGTAAGTGCCAAGGGGGTCATCTGGACCGCCTCCTGCTCGGCGAGCGCGTGTGGATCGGTCTCGCCCAGCGCTACGCAAGGCGGCATTCCTACGACCTACACTGCTCCGGGCCCGCCGGCGAGCGATCTGACGGTAACACTTAAGGCGACAGCTGTGGCTGATCCGTCGAAATTCGCGAGCGCGATAATTACGGTTCCGGCTATTTCTGTCTCGGTTTCCCCCACTGCGGCCACGGTTCAGGTTGCCGGTTCCCTTCAGATCAATGGGAGCGTGAACAACGATGCAGGCGCGGGTAACATCAACTGGACGCTGGTTCAGAACGGCAGCCCGTGTTCGCCAGGCTGTGGCACGGTTTCGCCAGCGAGTGGGACAAGCACTGCCTACACTGCACCGGCAACACCGCCCGCCAGCGACATGACGGTGACGGCTACAGGCACGTCAGCGACAGATAGCACGAAATCTGCTTCCGCGACTCTGCTCGTACCGTCGATTGGAATTGCGGTGGCCCCCGCGACGTCGACCGTGGTAGGCACCCAAAGCATGCCACTGACCGCGACTCTCGTGAACGATAAGAATAATCAGGGGGTCAACTGGACGGTTTCGTGCGCCTCCGCGCCTTGCGGCACTGTATCGCCATCGTCGACCAAAAGTGCCGTTGCCACCACCTACACCGCCCCGGCACCTCCGGTCAGCGACACGCAGGTCACAGTTACTGCGACTTCGGTGGCCGATTCTAACGCGGTGGCGAGTGCAACAGTCACAGTTCCGGCCATTCTGATCGCCGTGGTGCCTCCGAATCCCACTGTGATCGCGACGATGACCCAGGCGTTCACGGCCACCGTCACGAACGATCCGAACAATGCTGGAGTGACCTGGAGCGTATCCTGCTCGGCAACTTCGTGCGGGATGGTGTCGCCATCATCCAGCGCAAGTGGCGGCTCCGTGACCTACACGGCTCCGCCTTTGCCCCTGGCTGATCTGACTGTCTCGGTAACGGCCACTTCGGTTACCAATACGACGAATTCCTCTCAGGCGACAGTGACCGTCCCAGCGATTGTCGTGTCTGCAGTTCAGCCCGCGAGTGGAATCGTTCCGATCAGTGGGACGCCCCAATTCACAGCCAGCGTCTCCAATGATCCGACCAGTCAGGGATTGAACTGGACTCTCACGCAAAGTGGAAGCAACTGCTCGCCGGGGTGTGGGACGATGAATCCGGCAAGCACAGGCAGTCCGGGCACCTCGACCTTCAACGGTCCGGCGACCCTGCCGGCGAATGCCGCGGTGAGTGTCAATGCCGTCTCCATAACCGATACGACCAAGTTCAGCAGCGCTGCTATCACGCTGACGAATGGCACCGCGCAGCTCACTCCCGCAGGCCTCAAGTTTTCTTGCAAGTTGAACTCGGGCCTTAATCCGTGCCCACCGCCTGCCCAAAGTGTGGCGTTGACTAACACGGGAGCATCGGCGCTCTCCATCACAAGTATCACGACCTCGGGAGGGTTTTCGCAGACCAATAATTGCGGCAGCAGTGTTGCGCCGGCGGGAACGTGTTCTATCACCGTAACGTTCACGTCAAAAACCGTTGGTACTTCCAACGGCTCGGTGACAGTCACGGACAGCAGCTCAGATAGTCCACAATTAGTGAAATTGTCGGGCGTTGTCCAGCGACCCAGACTCACACATGCAGATGAGGCGCGAGCCGACTTAGGCTTGACGAACTCGCTCACCGTTCCGGCTCCAACCGGCGGAAACGTTGTGGGCTCGCGAGTGTTCGACTTGGTGGATTCCGAGCGCAAAGATCCTTATTCGCCGAACGCAGGAGCCCGTGAGCTGTCAGTTCGTGTGTGGTACCCCGTGTCCACACGCTTCAGTCAGGACTGCAAAATGGCGGAGTACGCCTCTCCGAAGGTGTGGAAGTACTTCGCGCAACTGGTTGGCGTACCTGCGTTCCCCGTCTCAACCAATAGTTGTCAGGATGCGACAGTCGCCGAAGGCGCCCATCCGGTCGTCGTGTTCTCCCCAGGCCTCACCGGAACTTTCACCGATTACACGTTCCTCATGGAGGACCTTGCAAGCCGTGGCTACATTACGGTGGCAGTGGACCACACCTACGAGGCGACGGCGGTCGAATTCTCCGACGGGCGGTTCGTCCGATCGGTGGTCGGGAGTCATCTCGGCGGTGATGTTCCTCGTGACCGGAAGACACTGTCGTTCGCAGTGGAAGTGCGGTTGAAGGACCTCAGGTTCGTGATCGATCAGCTCGCGCGTCTCAATGTTCGCCGGGACAGCCCTTTCTCCGGAAGGCTCGACTTGTCGAAGATCGCGGTGGCTGGTCACTCGCTGGGAGGGCTTACAGCACTGCTCACTAGCCAATCGGATCCGCACATCAAGGGAGCCATCCTGATAGATCCCGTTTTACCTGATCTATTGCCCGGCGCGACCGACAAACCCGTTCTGTTGATGACAGCCGACCGGCAACAGTGGGCGGCGAACGAGTGTGGTTTGTGGATGAACCTGCATGGCTCGAGGCTCGCTGTAAGCTTGCAAGGCAGTGAGCACGTGGCGTTGTCTGACTGGATTTGGCTGACGAAGGATGCGGTCCGGACTGGCCCAATGGGTCCGGAAAAAACAATGTCTGCCATGCGAGATTACGTTGCGGCATTCCTGGATACCAATCTTCGTGGGATAGGGACGAGTCCGTCGGTGAATGGACCTTCGCCGAATTATCCCGACGCTAGAGTCGCGGGTCGGGATCAAACATTGTGCGAGAATCCTTAGACTCTCGTCGTGGCATGGTCAACGTTGTGAGAAGTAATATCGGCAGAAACGTTACAGAAGTCTTCAAACTCGGAAGATTCCTTGAGAAAACAAACGGCCCGCAGGCAAAACCTGCGAGCCGTCCGGTGGACTGTTGTGGATTGACCAAGAGGTGGTCACTCTACGTGGCCTCTTCGGCAACTCCGGGCTCCTGACCGACCTGCGTCAGGCGGAATCAATCCTTACTCACCGATAGTTTGCGGGCTGTAGCCTCAGGCGCTCTAGCGCCCAAAGCCCCGCTTAGAGCAACCCGCTCTAAGTCTCAGCCACCTCACCTGGTCTTTGGGTACATCTACTACTGCCTTCAGAACTTGTCATCCGACCACCTCCTTTCCGGTGTAAGCGCAGATTAGTACGAAATGAGAGTCCGAGTCAATCGGGGGAAATCCGTGTACCCCGTCTGATAACAAGTTCGCCCACTACTGGCTCTCTCTGCCGTTCAGAGTCCAGCGCAGCCCCGCGGAGATGGTGCGGCTGTAGTACTCGCGCTGAATCGGATAGCGCTCAGCCCCGTTATAGAAGCCGAACGTCTCGTTGTTGAGGTTCAGCAGGGAGACGATCGCCTGCAAGCCGTGGCTCTTAGGGATCCAGTAACTCACCTGGGCGTCGACCTGCGTGTGCGGATACAGGTAGGTGTCGCCTGATGGATCCTTGGCATTGCTCCCGCCATAGGACCAGATGTACGCATCGTTGTGCGTGAGTCCCATGCGCGCGGAGAGGCCCTTCTTGTCGTAGGTGACGTCGAAGTTCCAGTTGTTGGGAGCGGTGCGCACAAGGGTTGGATGATCGCTGCGGCCTCCTGCCGGAAAAGTGGCGCGGGAAGTCGTGTAGCCGTAGTTAGCGCTCACTCCCATCCCATTGAGGGCGCCGGGCATGAACGTCAGGCGCTGCTGCCATGTAGCCTCAAAACCAAGAATGTGCGCGTTGGGGCCGTTATTGAGCGTTGCCGAAGCCGCCCCGTTAAAAGTCCCCGTGATCGGATAAATTGGATCAGTCAGGTATTTGTAGAAAAAACCGGCCTGAACGATGCCTACCGATTTCATGTAGTGCTCTGCCAGCAGATCGAAGTTTTGCGCGTGTGTTGGTTTCAGATTGGGATTTCCCTGGGCATACGGAACCGAGACACCGGGCGTAAACGTAAGGTAAGGAGCCAGGCCGCTGAAATTCGGTCGCGCGATTCCCATTCCATAAGTGGCACGCAGAACCGTATCAGAGGTGAAGCGGTATTGCGCCTGAACACTGGGGAATGCATTGATGTAGCTGTGAGTGGTATTCAGCGGCGACGAGGAGACGAAATTGCCGCCTGAATTGTACATCACACTGTTCGCTTGGAGATCATCGGCGGTAGATTCCAGGCGAACGCCGCCCTGCAAACGGAACTTGCCCAGATCAATAGTGTCCGTGACATATCCGGCCCAGATGCGCTCGGAGATGTTGAAATCGTTGGGCAGGTTGTATCCGGATTCGGGCGCAAGCGGTATCGCCGACACCTGGGCAAGCAGCGGGCGATAGAGAGTGGTGGGACCGAACTGGTACTGGCCGAAGTAGTAATGGTTGTCGCGATAGCTCCCGAGGAAATCGGTCATGGGCAGGCCGGCGAAACTGGAATCGAACGCCGCGCGGTTAATCACCGAGGTCTTGCGGGCATCCCATCCTTTGAAGCCCACCTCGAAGGTGCTGAAGTGTCCGGCAAGCTTGTAGGGCTTGCTGAGAGAGATGTCGCCGACGGCATCGCGCTCAAAAATTCCGTCGTGCTCGTCGTCGCCCCAGCCCAGGAAGTAGTTGCTGGGATCGTAGATATTCTGGCCAGACAGAACGGGGAATTTTGGTACGTGGGGATTCGTGGTATCCACGGCGAACCCGACATTGTTTGCCGGGCTGTTGTTCGATGCTCCCAGGCCGTAGTAGCGGGCGTAACCGAACCCTCCGGTGTAGTTCGCCTGGGACAGAGCGGCTTCATAGTTGAGCACCGCGCCGCCAAAGACGTGCCGAGCGCCGGCCTGAACGCTGAAGATCTGCTGTCCCGGGTGACGGTAGACATTGGTGAAGCTCATGTTGCCGCAACCGGTTGGATTGCCGGACTGGCTCGCCGTGGTTAGGCCGCAGGTGTTTTGGGTGGGATCTGACAAGCCCGCAGTCGTGAGGAAGTTGTTGATGCTTGGAGTGTAAATCCAGTCCTCGCCGTAGTCGTTGAAGTGCGAGAACAGACCGCGGATGTAGACCGAAGACCAATCCCCGAGTTTATAGTCCAGTTCGCCATCCAAACCGTAGCGACTACGATCATAGTGATAGTTTCGTAAGTCTTCGGTATTAGGCCCGAGGAAGGTACTTCCGTCGGATAGCGTATTGATTGCCGGGCCGGGTTCCACGTCATCGATACCGCGCGAGTTGTAGTCGTAGCTGAATCCGAATAGCGCCCCGAACTTCTTCTCGGGCCCGAACCTCTGGCCAGCGGTTCCGGCGACCTGATACAGATGGCGGCCGCCCGTGATTGGCGTATAGCCCCCCATCCCAAGAAAAGTCAGATACGGTTGATCGGCAGGAGTGCGCGTCACCAGGTTTACCGACCCGCCGATCGCATCGGCATCCTGATTGGCCGAAAGGGTTTTATTGATTTCGACCGAAGAAACCAGGTCGGCCGGGATCACATCCAGCTTCACATTGCGGTATTGTTCGGGTGAAGGCAAATGGATGCCATTCACCGTTACGTTGCTGAGCCGCGGTTCGGTGCCGCGGATCTGTATGTACTTGCCTTCACCCTCATCGCGCTCCAGCGAGACGCTGGGCATGCGTCCGACAGCGTCGGCAATATTGGTATTTGGCAGGCTTGTGATCACATCGGCCGGCAGAACCTGGACGATATTGTCAGCCGTGCGCTCAATGGTAAGCGCCTCAATCTCTCCGCCTTGGCGTTCGCCGGTGACGGTCACGACTTCGTTGTGTGTGCCGACCTGCAAAATGGCGTCCACACGAGCGGATGAATTCGCGTTGACGATAACGTCTATCGAATAGAGTCCGAACCCTTCGTGCGAGACGGTAACCGTATACCGGCCGGTGTTGATATCCTTGATAGAGAACTCGCCATTGGCGTCGGTTTGGGCCGAACGGCCGCCGGGCTGCAACTCAATTCGCGCGCCCCCGAGCACTCCCTGGCTGGGATCTGAAACTTTCCCCGTGATGCTGCCCGCGCCCTGCTGAGCGGACAATCCGCTGATCAGCAACAGACTTATGACAAGGGAGACGCCTGCTGAACGAACAACACGAAGTCCTGAACGCATGGTGAGCCTCTCAGATTGGAAGGTGCTGATCTTTCTAAGAAGCCTGTGTTAAGGACGTGTCAATCTGAGGTTAATATTTTTTCAGAAATGACCTTGGAGGTTTGTGCCTACTGATCTTGAACGCTTATGGAAAACGACCGGGGCTAAGAAAAGTCTCGACATTGATCGTCAATGGCGATACGCGTCGCTTCGCTGCGCGGGACGGACGAAGGTGTCCGTCCCCACACATCAGGGAAGGCCGAAGGTATAAATTGCGCTGCCGGCCGCGATCGCGACGTACTCCTTGCCATCCACTGCGAAGGCTATTGGAGCCGCATAGACCGCGCCGCCCATCTGAAAATGCCACAATGGTTTGAGCGATGTCGCGTCGAAGGCGATGAAGTTTCCTTCGGCGTCGCCGCTGAAAACAAGGCCGCCGGCTGTTGAGAGCACTCCCGACCAGGTCGGCGATGTGTGCTGGAACTTCATCTTCGTCGCGCCGTTCGCCGGATCAATAGCCTTCAAGAATCCCAGGTACGGTCTTGCCTCCTCCGACGGAAAGTACGCGCTGCCGTAGAACGCGTGACCAGCCTCATAGGGTTGCGGAGCCGTGCTGAAGATGTCGCACTGATCGCGCGCCGTCACGTAGAACAATCCGCTCTGCGGATCGTAAGTCGGGGCCATGAAGTTCGTCGTGCCGAGCGCACCGGGACAAACCGTGTGCCCCTCGAGTGTGGGCGAAGCGTTCTTGTTTGCGACCGGCCGTCCCTCGGCATCTTTCGAATCGCTCCAGGTCGTCTTGCCATATGGAGTTGCCGAGAGCAGCTTCCCATTCGTGCGATCGATCACATAGAAGTAGCCGTTGCGATCGGCCTGCGCAATAAGCTTTTTGCCAGCGGCATCGATCAGTACTGGAACCTGGGTCGCATCCCAGTCGTGCTCGTCGTGCTTGGTGAATTGGAAATACCAATTGAGATTGCCGCTATCTGCATTCAGCGCGAGCAGGGAATTGCTGTAAAGATTGTCGCCGGCACGACCTTCTCCGCGATTCGAGGGCGCAGGATTTCCCGTTGGCCAAAAGATCTGGTTCGTCGCTGGATCGTATGTTCCCGTATTCCATGCGGGCGCGCCGCCCACCTTCCATGAGTCGCCCTCCCAAGTCTCGTGTCCTGGTTCACCGGGCCCCGGCACGGTGTAATAGCGCCATTTACGCGCGCCGGTATCGGCATCGTAGGCGTCGATGAATCCGCGCACGCCGTACTCGCCGCCGGAAATGCCGATCACGATCAGATTCTTCACCGCGAGCGGCGCCACCGTGAAGCTATGACCGGTTCGATAATCGGCAGCGGTCACGTCCCAGAGGACTGCGCCCGTTTTCGTGTCGAGCGCGATCACGTGTGCGTCCAGCGTTCCGATAAACACCTTGTCGCCAAGGATTGCCAAACCTCGATTCACGCGTCCGCAGCACGGACGAATGTCGCTCGGCAATTGCCGCTGATACATCCAGATCGGCCTGCCCGTGCGCGCATCGAGCGCAAAGGCGCGATCGTCCTGTGCGGTCGCGTAGAGAATTCCGTCCACGACCAGGGGAGTGGTCTCAAGTTTTCCGGTGGCTGCCGTCTGATACACCCATTTCGCCACGATGCTGCGGGCGTTGCTGGTGTTGATTTGGTCGAGGTTGCTGAAACGTTGCCCGGAATAACTGCCGGAGTAGGTCATCCAGTTCTGCGGTTCTTTGGCCGAGTTGACGAGGCGCTCGAAGGTGACCTGAGCGTGGGCGACAAACGTCAGGGTGACGCAGACCAGGATGATGCAGACCAGGATACGGTCCGTGACGAGCGTTCTCGCTCTGGCCCAATGGTGGAAGGGCGGCCCTTTCAGGACCGCGTAAGCTCGTCGAGGATCGAGGGCCTTTAGGCCCCGTGGGAAGCTGGGGCTAAAGCCCCGAACCTTGTTTGTGTTTTGACGCGGCGCTGAAGCGCCGCTCTTCCACGGTAGCGTCCACGTTTGTGCCGGCCCGCTCTTCCGCGGTTGCTCCGGTAGATAACGGATTGGTTGCCCCAGCAGACAACAGATCCCGCTGTATTCCTTCAAGCCAGAAATCCGGGCGCTCATTGCGCCCCCACGGTAGCCAGGAAGGCCACGATGTCTTCAACTTCCTTATTGCTCAACACATCTGGGTCGTACTTAGGCATCGCGGACTCGCGGCTCTTCTGAAAGGATTTCAACTTGGCTTTCTGGAGCAGATGGATGTGCTCGCCCGAATCCATGATCTGTACGCTGAAGCTGTCTTCATTCAGGATCACGCCCTTAATCTGTTTCCCATCCGCGGTGACTGCGCTGACGCTTTCGTACTCCTGCGGGAACTCTTTCGTTGCCTCCGTCAGTCCCCAGGCAAGCCGACGGCTTGGATCGCGGATGGATTCGATCATCGCCTCACGTGTGCGCGATCCCCCTACGCCGGTCAAATCCGGTCCCATTCTGCCGCCTTTGCCTTCGACCATGTGGCACATCGAACAATTCCCATCGCCGTAAAACAATTGTTTACCATGGGCTGCGTCACCCGTCGTTTTCGCCGAGGCATTCACCTCTTGACTGCGAATGTAGGTGACGATCTGCCAAATTTCCTCATCGGTCATGCCCACGCCTTGGCCGTTGGTCCCGTTTGCGGGCATCGCGGTTCCGGGAATGCCGTTGCTGATGATTTGAAACATGTCGGAGTCGGAGTGCGCGTGCTTCTTCTGGGCCCGTGTCAGGTCGGGCCCGCGACCGCCACCGTGGGCGCCGAGTCCGTGGCACAGAGCGCAGTTGATGCGGAACTCGTACTCGCCGGCCTTTGCCGCCTTGGGATCACCGGCCAGCGGGTTTTGACTGAAGCCATTGGCCACGCACCCAAGAAACACCAATCCCGCGACCCACATTCGTCCTGCCATGATTTCCCCTCGGCTGAATTTGCCGCATTCTACGCCATCGAGTCGCCCTTGCAGCTTTGGAAATCTCGACGGAAACGGGAACGGTTCCCGCCGGACATGTCCGGGGGATATCTGCCGGTAGCACTTCTGGCTCTCTACACTGAAATCCTGCCCTTCCCCGGTCGATGTTCCTGAAGAGGGCAGATTTTTTCCTTAGGTGGCTAAGTCTCTGATCTTTCAGCCTTTCCAGCGGAAGGCCTGAGGCTGCGGAAGGCCTAGATGAGCCAGCACGCGATAAGCAAACTCGCGAGCCATCTCATCTAATGAAGCGGGGTGGTAGTAGAAGGCAGGGATCAAGGGAAAGACGGTCGCGCCCGCATCTGCGGCCCGGTACATGTTGCGGATGTGGATTTTGTTGAGGGGCGTTTCCCGTACACAGAGCACCAAGGGGCGATTCTCTTTGAGCGTGACGTCGGCGGCGCGTTCGATCAATTGAGCGGCGACGCCGTTTGCGATTCGGGCTAGAGTGCCCACGCTGCACGGGATAACAACCATGGCGTCCGCGGGATAGGAACCGCTCGCCACATTCGCTCCGATGTCAGCGTTGGATTGAATTTGGATCTTGCTCTTTGACGTTTTAGCGGACGAGCCGAGCACTTGGGCAACGAGGTCGGACCTGCCTTTGAGGTCCAGTTCCTCGGCCAGAACGCGCAAGGCGCTGTCGGATGCGATGAAGTTTACGGTCTGAATGCGCTCATCGCGCTCGATGGCCAGCAGAAAGTGGCGAAGAAAGATAGCTCCACTCGCGCCAGTAGTCGCAACGATGAGATTTTGCGGCGGGTGATTGGGCAAGGGTGCCTCGAACTGAGGAGCATAGGTAGCCCACGCAGTAGAAGTCAAGACGAAGCGAGATGGAAGCCAGGAGCTAGAAGCTGAATTATGGCATCGACGGCCAATCTCCGGTCCCGTCGCAGCGCGGCGCAACTGCACGCGCTTGCGGGGGTGGAGCGCGAGATCCGCGCCCAGGACTCGAATGGCCGACGGAAATATCTTCGCGAGTTCAACAAATCATTCCGCACGTACGAGTCGGTTCTGACCAGCGAGGAAGTTCAATCGACCTTAGGCTCGGCCGATCTGGTCCTCATCGGGGACTACCACGCTCTGCCATCTTCCCAGCGCTGTGCCGCATCTCTAGTCGAGCAACGGGCCCTGGCAGGTGATCGGCCAGTCGTCCTTGGCGTCGAAACCGTCTTTGCTCGCGATCAGCACATTCTCGACGAATGGTGGCGCCGCGAAATTGATGAGACCGAACTGCGGCAGCGCATTCGCTTCGATCTGGATTGGGGATATGACTGGGCTCCCTTCTACGAATTGCTGGTCAGTGCGCGGGATAACGCCGAGGCTCTGTACGGACTGGATTGCATGCCGCGCGAGGATTTGCGCAAAATCGGGGCTCGCGACCGCCATGCCGCGTTGAAGATCGCAGAGATCAGGCAAAGGCATCCGAACGCTGTGGTCTACGTGCTCTTTGGCGAGTCGCATATGGCTCCAGGGCATCTGCCGCGAGCTATTCGCAAACAGAATCCCGAAGCTAAAGTTGTGACTGTGCTGCAAAACGTGGACTCGCTCTACTGGCGGGCTGCAGGAGAGCGCGCCGCCAAAGTCGAAGCCGTTCGCGTTAAGGAAGACGTTCTTTGCGTATTCAACGCGACGCCGCTCGAGAAATACGAAAGCTACCGGCTGTTTCTCGATCAGTGGAGCCGATGCGACGAGAGCCCGGATTACGCTCCTACGATCTACAATTTAATCGACAGCCTCGCCAACTTCCTCGAGATCAACCGCTACTCCTCGCACAATGGCACACAGCCTAAGTTCCTGGTTGATATGTTGCCCGAAGTGTATGGCGGCTCTTCAGCCGCGACCCTGGGGCGCCTTCTGCTGCGCAAAGGTGTGAGTGAAGACGATCTGAAGCAGATGCTCGTCCGAGTAGAAGAGTGCGGCAGCACCTACCTGCCGCAGGTGAACGCCTTCTACGTTCGCGAATTCCAGATGATGCACGCCGCGGAGGATGCGACCCGTTTTCTGCATCAGGCGTGCCAGGGTTTACCTCAGCGGCTGGACGGACACTCTGGAACAGAACCCGTGGTGGCTGACGAGCAGCGCGTGCTCGATTGTTTCTATGCTCGCGTGATCGAGCACGCCATCGCGTATTTCGGATCGCGTGTCCTATATCCTTCGCGCCCTGCTCCGGAACCGGATAACTCTCCCTTGAAACGAGCGGCGATTAAGAACATCGCGCAGGCAGCCGCGCGGAGCCAGAATGGCAACTTCGAATCGTCAGCGCTCGAGCTTGGTCAGAGAATCGGCAGCCAGATCTATGCCGCATATCTGGCCGGGAAGGTTGCACCCAGCGGGTTGCGGCGGCTGTTCCTGGCGCATCTCAGTGAGCCAGGACTTGCCCGAAAGGTATGCGGTGCCGTCCTTACAAAGCTGAGGTCGGCTTCTCGTCCTTCGGCTAGCGCGGCTCATGCTTGAGCAGCGAGCAATGAGCAATGAGCGGTGAGCAAGCCCTTTTGCTAGATAATTTGATCGCCTCTTCCGGTTTGCCGCTTCACTCAATGCTAATCTAGGAACTCTAGCTCGGCTGAATGCCGATTGCTGATTGCTGAGTGCGATCTTGAACGCCGACTCGATTCGCCAACTTTTCCAGGAAGTCCGCAAAGGCAAGATTACTCCTGACGACGCTGTCAACCGCCTGCGCCACATGCCGTTTGAAGACTTGGGTTTTGCCAAAGTCGATCATCACCGGACGCTGCGGGCTGGCATGCCCGAAGTCATCCTGGGAGAAGGGAAGACGCCCGCACAGGTTGCGGGAATTTACGCACGCCTGGCAAAACATGGCGGGAATGTCCTCGCCACGCGCGCCAGTGAAAAACAATTTGCTGCGGTGAAGAAGAAAGTTCGCGGAGTCGAGTACCGCGAGCTGGCACGAGCGATCGTCTTGCAAAAGGATTCGACGAAGTACGGGAAAGGAATGGTCGCGGTCGTCTCAGCGGGGACCAGCGACATTCCCGTCGCCGAAGAAGCCGTGGTTACGGCTGAGGTGATGGGCAACGAAGTGCAACACTTCTACGACGTCGGCGTCGCCGGGATTCATCGCCTGCTGGCCAATCGTGAAGCGCTCACCAAGGCGCGGGTGGTGATCGTTTGCGCGGGGATGGAAGGCGCTTTGCCCAGCGTCGTCGGAGGATTGGTCGGCGTTCCTGTGATCGCCGTTCCTACGAGCATCGGCTACGGCGCGTCATTCAAGGGAATGGCCGCGCTGTTGGGCATGCTGAACTCGTGCGCCTCAAACGTCAGCGTGGTGAACATCGACAACGGATTCGGCGCGGGCTACGTCGCTTCGCTCATCAACCGGCTACCTTGAGTCCAAAAGAGGGCGGGGGAGTCTGCGCAAAAATATTTTTGAAAAGAGGGTTGCGGAAGGCTCAGCATGGGGTTTCATTTTTGGGAATTGGCGCTATTCGGGGTATACCCTCCCCCATGGTCTAGTGGAATCATCGAGTTAGCGGAGAATCGAAAACAAAATATCCAGAATCAGCGACTTGCGGACAAAATCTTGAGCCGCAAGGACTTAGGTCCTATCGCCAAATGCTGCTTCTACCGCTTTCGCCTAGGCTATGATCTGGCTTTTTAGGTTTCGAGCGCAGTGACGGAGGTCACATCGGGCTGGTGATTCTGCCTTCGTCATCTATATTCGCCTACGGAGGTCTGCTGTCTATGGGGTTTTCTCCGGAAGTAAAGCAACTCATTGACCGCCCGAACTTTGCGCACCTTGCCACACTGATGTCTGACGGTTCGCCGCAATCGGTGCCGGTCTGGATTGGACGAGAAGGCGAGCATTTGATCATCTGCACGGGCGAAGGCTCGCTTAAAGCGAAGAACACGCGGCGTGACCCGCGTGTGGCGCTGTCGACCGTGGACTTTCACCATCCTTACGAAGAAGTTCAGATTCGCGGCCGGGTTGTCGATCGCCGTCCCGATTCCGACTTCAAATATATGGATCCCATCTCGCACAAATACACAGGGAAGCCATTTCCATTCCGCAACCCCGAAGGGCGAATTGCCCTGATCATCGAAGTGGAGAAAGTTCGCTACACGAAGCTGCCGTTCGAGCACACGCCGCCGAAATGACCTAGGTAGGTACGCCGCTTCTATAGTGCGCCCGTTGAAGCAAACGAACTGTAAGAGCTGCCGAGGCAATTGCAAGCCAGATCGTGCTCCAGACAGTGAGAACACGGGGGCCCCAGAACGGTCGAAGATCAAAATCAGAAATGATGGGAGTGCAAGCAAAAGAGTCTCTGCTGCGAAGAGCAAATCGATCAGTCGCGGCGGCGGTGGACCGCTCCGTCTCCATTTCATGATGTCTTCGCCGATTCTTCCGATCATGTACCAGGTAAGCATCCCAAAGAGCCAGAAGGAAAGGAATCGCAACTTCAGCTCGGGAAAATGCTGAAATCTTTCAGCGGCAAGGTCGATTGGGATTTCAGCCAACAGCGCTGGTAGGCTGACGCCTTGCGCCCATGCGATTGCATGCGTTTCTGGCTCAGGGACAAGTTTCCAGCCCTTTATCTCTCGGCCGTCGCGCAGAATAATATCGATCCTGTGTGCACCCGGAGACCACGGTGCCCAAACGATAATGATCATCGCAATCGTCTGGAGTAAAGGAAGTCCAAGACTGAACCGCATGGCGTGAGATTTAGACCATACGAGCGCGAAACATCAAAGGGCGCGGTTTTCACCGCGCCCTCATCACCGCCACATCAACTTGCATCTGCGGACTGCCTTAGCTCTTGGCCACCTGCAGTTTGTTCTCTACGCTAAACGCACCGAACACTCCGCCGGCCCGAAGTCCCGCAATGTTCTTATCCATCGTGCTGTCGACCGAACCATACAGCGTTACATGTCCGTTGACGACGATAATGCGGATCGGACGAGCGGGATCTATGGCGTACTTGCTGAGCACTGAATCACCATAGATGGCGCGCAGCGTCCGCAGACGTACGCTGTCATCGAACGGTGAGACCGGCTCGATCGAGACGTTATCGATCACGTCCTTCACGCCTGGCATGTTTGCGATGTCGGCCAGAGCTTCGTCGCGGCCCACGCCGGTGCGGTCCTGTCCTTCCACCGTGACCACGCCATCCTTCACGCCGATCGCGAAGTAGTCGAACGTGCTGTCATAGCCTTCGCGGACGTAAGTCAGCTTCTTATCAAGTTTCTGCTCGAGTTGCGCATCCGGAACGTTGGGTCCCACGACCGTGATCAGATTACGAACACCTTGCGCGTTCGAGGTCTTCCGCGCCAGCTTGGCCGCGTCGAGCTTTCGTTGATAAAGATCCACGGTTCCGGTGAGAGTGACAATGCCGTCCTCCACCGTGGCCTTGACGTTTTTGTACTGACTTTTTGACGCCAGTTTCTGTGTCACCGCGTTCTGAAGTGGATCGTCGTAGCGGGAGGCTGGGCTGGTTTCAGCCATGAGCGTTGCGCTCAGCAGCCCAATCGCCAGCAACGAACCCGCCAATTTCTTGAAACTTTGCTTTCCAGTCATCATAAGGTCACCTCCTGACCCGTTGACAATTCTTTACTAATTAACCATCTGGTTAATTGTTTCGATGCGGAGGTGCTACTCGAAGATGCATGTATGCGAGGCGAAAGGCAGGGGCTATTTCAGTCAAAACTCGCAGGAAATATGCAACTTTTTGAACGATTTGGGGTTCAAGAAAGGCGAGGGAGAAAACTGGACACAGCCCTCGTTGCGTTTCAAGAAACCCACCAAGTTTCTTACGACCCGATGCCGATCAGTCCTTCACCAGCACTGGTTGGCCGCTCTTGACGATGGGGGATAAACGTTGTCGGAGCCTTTGTGGCCCGACGCGGCCCAAGTCGGTTCATCCCCCGTCTCCTGGTGCCAAGTAGTTCCCCCACGCGCCACCGCAGACACGGCTCGCGAGTCCATTTGCAATTCACTAAAGTAACTGCGCCGGACCCCGGTTTGGGAATTCTCTTTTCCGGATTACCCACGTAACTTTCTGGCCGGTAACCCACGTTCTACCATTCTGTCTGCACCTGCGAATTTCAGAGGGGGAATCCGCGGATGGGCGAACGTGTCACCCAATCACGCCGTGCTGAATTGATTCGCGCCGATCGGCTCAAGAAAGCTCTGGAAAGCGGGGCTTCA
>Ga0070732_10000287_pt1 | contig 35350 bp, 36 predicted proteins | sample Coa_R1_5_FD_66449 | JGI IMG/M metagenome (GOLD analysis project Ga0070732, IMG submission 66449) | Surface soil microbial communities from Centralia Pennsylvania, which are recovering from an underground coalmine fire - Coalmine... | ecosystem: Environmental > Terrestrial > Soil > Unclassified ... | reverse complement strand
CCTTCCTGTCGGGCGGGCAGCGCCAACGCATCGGTCTTGCGCGCGCGCTCTACGGCCGCCCGAAGCTCGTGGTCCTCGACGAGCCCAACGCCAGCCTCGACAGCGCCGCCGAAAACCGCCTGCTACAGACTCTCTACCAGCTCAAGGAAGAGAAGACGACGATCGTTCTCATCACGCATCGCTTGAATCTCGTGAGCGTGGCCGACAAAGTTCTTCTGCTGAAGGGCGGCTTGGTCGAAGCGTTCGGCGCGCGCGACGACGTCATGTCAAAACTGACGCGCGCCGTGCCGGCACCGGCCGGCAAGGTCGCCGTCATGCAGAAGGTCGCAGCCGAGCAATTCGCGGCTCTTCCCGGACCGGTGCGACCGCACATCGTCAACGTCAACCCTGACGCGTCGGCGAATGGCCGCCCATCGATGTCGAGCGCATCATGAGTAGCTCGTCGAATTCCCTGCGCCGGCGCCTCCTGCTCGAAACCAAGGCACCGTGTTCACCGTCCGAACCGAGAGCGGCCGCATCTCAGCAGGCCGAACCGAGACCGGCCGCGTCTCCACGGTCGGAGGTGAAGCCCGTGGCAGCCAGCACCCACGGCCACCCCAATCTTAGTCGCTCGATGGTCCTGGGGTTCGCGATGATCGCCGTCGGTATCGGCGGCTTTGGCCTTTGGGCCGGCCTTGCGCCGCTGCAAGGGGCCGCGGTGGCGACCGGCACGGTCGTCGTCGACAGCAAGCGCAAGACGATTCAGCATCTCGAGGGCGGGATCGTGCGCGAAATTCTGGTGCATGACGGCGACCGGGTTCGGACCAACCAGGTTCTGATGCGGCTCGACGATACCCAGGCCTCGTCGACCTTGCAGCAAGTCACGGCGCGCTACGCCGCCGCCGCGGCTCTCGTTGCAAGGCTCACGGCCGAGGAGCAGGGCAAGACTACGATCGAATTTCCACCCGATCTCCTGAGCCATCGCAATGATCCCGAGGTCGCGAAGCTCATCGCAGGCCAGACAAGCATCTTCAAGTCACAGCTCGACGAGCTCAACAGTCAGACGCAAATCCTCGGCCAGCGCAATGCGCAAGCCGAGGAAGAGATTCGCGGGCTCGAAGCGCAGATCAAGGCACAGCGCGAGCAGTTGCGTCTGATCGGCGAGGAGATCACGAACAAGTCTGCGCTGCTCGATCGCGGATTGGTAACGAAGCCGCAGGTGCTACTGCTACAGCGCCAGCAGGCCGAGATTGAGGGCGCGATGAATCAGAACGTTGCCGCTATTGCGCGCGCCAAGCAGGTCGTCGCCGAAACCCAGTTGCGTATTTCCGATCTGCGGACAAATCGCGTCAACGAGGCGTCCAAAGATCACGGCGAAGCGCTGAAGGACATGCTTGATTTTGCCGAGAAGACGCGCGCCGCACGCGATGTGCTGAATCGCACCGTTGTGAGGGCGCCGCTCGACGGTACCGTCATGGAGCTGACGGCCCATACGATTGGCGGCGTTGTCTCGCCGGCCTCGACACTCATGGAGATTGTCCCGACCGCCGATCAGCTGACGGTCGAGGCGAAGGTAGACGTCAAGGACATCGATCACGTCCACGCCGGGCTTCCGGCGCAGGTAAGACTCGTCAACTACAGCCAGCGCGATACACCGACGGTCGATGGAAAGGTGAACTGGGTTTCCGCCGACCGCGTCGACGACCCGAAGGCCGGCGCATCTTACTACAGTGCGAAGATCGATATCGATCGCGCGCAGCTGAAAGCGCTCGACAACGTGCATCTTTATCCCGGCATGCCCGTGGAAGTGATGATTCTCGGCAATGAGCGCACGGTGTTCGACTATTTGCTCGGTCCCGTGAACCGGACGTTTGCGCGCGCAATGCGCGAAAATTGAGAGCAAGAGATATTTGCTGATGGTGGCGCGGTCTTAGATGCGGTGCCGTCTGGCGGGGGCCTCGGGCCGAAGCCGCGGTGCCGCTGCCGCCGCCTTCCTGGCGGCCATATCTTCCGCGCCCAGGAAGAGGCGCAGAATCTGTTGGCCCGATTGCGAGCGGGATATGAGGCAAATACCGAACGCGAGGAGGATGGTAATCACCCACCACCATACGATCTCGCGAATCAGCCAGAAGCCAAATCGTGAAAACTCGACGATCGCCGTGGGAGCACCAAAAACACCTAGAATTTCCTCACGCGAGCGATCGAGGAATTGCGCCCACATCAGGAAAAGCACGCAAATGCCCGTCAACATGAAACGTTGGCGCACGATCTTGCTGACCGGCATCTGCCACATCGCGGTGATGGCAGGCAGCACGAAGAGAAAGTAGATGCCGCGATAGGCGCCGTTCTGCGCGGCGAAGAAGCAGCCCGCGATCAGTGCGCAGCCGACGAGAAGAAATACGCGCTGACGTTCGGATAGGAGTTCGAGACTGTCCTGAAGATCCTCATTGGTCGCTATCACGACGGCTAACGCGGCGGCCACAAGCGCAAGAGCCACCTCGATCACGATCGCCAGGATCGCTGGTACCGGCAGGATCGAAGATGCGATGTCGGCGATGCCGCGGGGCAAGTTCTGCGCGCCGAAGGCGGTGTTGAACCAAGAACCGTGCTCAATCTGACCGAGTACTCGAATAAGATCGGATGCCTCGAAGGTTACAAAGATGACGGTGACTCCGATGGTGGCGATGATGAGCGAGACCAGCGCTATCAATCGCTCGCGAATGGCCAGGATCAACATCACACCAGGGTAGTACTTCACGAGCGCGCCCAGCATGATCAGCCCATAGCCGATCCAGCGCCAAATCCCGTGACGCAACGCCCAGTTCGTGGCGATGATGGCGATGATGAAAATCGCCAGATCGAGATTGGCTCGCTCCAGCGCGAAGGCGACGACGCTCGACAAAAGCGCAAGCGTGATGGCGAGTGCTTCGAGCCTGCTCCGCGCAGGGGGAAGGAAAAAGACCCAGAACAGGAAGAGCACATCGAGGATTAGCCCAACGTATTGTGTCAATCCCGTGTGGAAGCCGAGCTTTGCCGTGATGAGCCAGAACGGCGAGTAGTCAAGCGTTCGACCCAAGACATCGCATGGATTGACGGCGATAACGTCGATCCCGTAAGCGTGACATTCCGCGGTCGAGAGAACGCCGTAGGTATCGAGAAACGGAAAACGAAATGGATTGAGGCCGAGAAGCCAGAGGATCGTGCTATAGGCCTCGGTATTCCCCAGGAGGAACAAGGCCGAGACCAAGATAAAGAAAACCGATACCGCGACCGGCGGGAGATATCTCCACAATGTCGCGCCGGAGGTCGGCGATGCCTGGCCACGTGTCATGAGCGACGTCTAAACTCGGTATGCCACCAGCCCTTGGCAGCGGGCCAAGGCTGAAGCCAATTCTGACCGGACCAGATAAATTTAGTGTTGCGGATCGATTTCGCGGGGCACGTTTTCGGTGTCGTTCTGCGCGCTTTGAGCAATCATTCGGGTGTGCGTTAGCGAAGCTTAAGCAGGAGTTAATTTTGTCCTTGCGGAGACCCGTCGGGACCTCAATCACTCTCGCGCACGACATGTCCATCGGGCAATACAGCGACGTTTACCTGGACGCCGTCTTTGATCGCTGTCGCATGCCAAACATTGTCGCAGCCTTTTCGCCAATTGCGCGCATTCTTATAGCCGGCCTTGTCGAGGAGCTTGCGCGTATCCTCGACGGTCGTCTTGTCGGGCTTCTCCCCAGCCTCGCAAGCAGCCAGCGCGGGGCGAAGCGGTGATCCCGCTCCAGAGAACAGCGCGATGATCGCGGCGGCGAAGCAGAGGACAATGAGCGGTCGGATCATGATAGCTCCGCAATCGATCTAAAACGGAGTGGCGGCAACCAGCGGTGGCATGAACCGATCACTGGTCACGGCCCGAGTTGGTGAGCCCGGCGGGATTCGAACCCGCGACCCCTTGATTAAAAGTCACTTCCTGCTCTAATTCACGCGATAACATCCGGTAGTTTTTGAGCCAGTCAACTGACTGAAAAATCAGTTTTATCCCCATAAAAACGGCTCTTTCGTTGGGTCAAATATTATTAGCTGGTAAACGTCTGCGACCTGGGGCATTGATGTCTAGTTGATGCCTACACGCGGTTTTAGGTGGAACATGGCTCGCGCAATCAAAGGGTGGGACGATAGTGCCATTGCGAAGCTACCGGCGCCGCCGAAGAAGGGCAAGCAAGAGGATCACTGGGATTGGGGGCCGGGCTACGTCCAGGGCCTCGGCCTGCGCATAGCGCACGGCGGCACGCGGGCGTGGGTGGTTGCGTACCGGCCTAAGCCCGACGCCAATCGCACGCGTCGCACGCTGGGCTACTTTCCAGTCATGAGGCTTGAGGAAGCTCGCGACGATGCGAAGCGCTGGTTCAAGCTGCTCCAGGACGGTCACGAAGACCCTGGACTAGTGATTGAGCAAGAGCGCGCGGCGGTGCGCCAAGCCGCGGAGCGTGCCAAGCTCGATAACCTGCGGGCCGTCGCTGAGGACTATCACAAGCGGCGTCTGTCCCAAATCACCACGGGCGAGGATGTGTGGCGCCAAATCGATCGGTTCCTGCTCGAGCGCCACGGGGCGCGACAAATTGCCACCATCACGCGGCGCGAGCTCGCCACCCTTATCAACGAAGTGAAGGACCGCAGCGGCCCCTACATGGCGAACCGCCTAACTTCGTATCTTAAGAAGTTCTTTAAGTGGACCGTAACCGAAGGGATCATCGACGATTCGCCGGCTCACTACCTGGTCAAGCCATTTGAGAACGAAGAAAAGCGCGATCGGGTGCTGACCGATGCGGAGCTTCGCGCCTTTTGGACCGCGACAGCCAAGAAGAGTGCGTTCAATTCGGCCGCGCGGTTCATGCTGCTGACAGTCTGCCGGAAGGGCGAGGCGAGCTCCGCGGAGCAAGCGAAGGTGGACGGCGACGCGTGGACCATCCCGGATCCGAAAAACAGTCGGCCGCATACGCTCCCACTGACCGCCTTAGCAAAGCGGGTGTTGGCCGATGCGCCGAAGGTCGGTGACACATTCATTTTTTCGACAACCGGCGACGCCGGCCTATCGGGGTGGAACAAGGCGAAGGCTCGGATTGACGAGGCGATGCTGGCCGCGCTGCGCAAGGACGACCCGAAAGCCAAGCTCAAGCCCTGGCGCCTTCACGACCTACGCCGCACGGGAGCGACGGTCATGGCGAATTGCGGCGTGCTGCCGCACATCGTCGAAATGGTGCTGAACCACGTCTCTGGGTTCCGGGCCGGCGTGGCCGGCGTTTACAATCGCGCCGCCTATACCGCCGAGATGCGCGACGCATTGCAGAAGCTGAGCGATCACGTTGAGCGCGTCATCGCGTAGCCGAATTTGATTCAGGTCAAGTCCGTCGCCGCCCGTCGTGGCACGATCGTCGGCATGGAAAGCGACCCTGAAGCTATCCGCGAGAAAATACGGCGGTATCGGGAACTGCACCGGCTCAATCCCGACCCGATGGCTCGTCGCGCGCTCGAGGAAGCAATCCGTGATTTAGAAGGTCAACTAAACGACGATTCCGACCACCGCTCTTGAAGTGCGCTAACGCGCGTTTCGTTGGGGGCTTCCATTTCGTTACGTCGAGTGCTATATAAAAAGCGCGCGGCGAGCCCTGACTGAGCACACGGCTCCTTCTGCGAAACCTGAAAACGTCGAAAACGTGAAACCGGATTAACAACCCGCGCGACGATTCATTTCGTCGCCTTCGACAAGGATTTCGCATGACTGAAACGCTCGTTCCTTTTCACAAGCTGCCCGCCGATGTCAGCCGCATGACGTTGTCGCGTTGGATGCGCCGCGGCGTCTTCCCTTCACCTGCCGAAACGATCGAAGGCCGTCGCTATTGGTCGGCCGCCGACGTAGCCGCCTGGGAGCGTGGCAAGCGTTCTGGATGGCCACCCGATGCCGGCGCCGCTGCCCGTCGCGATGTGGTGCTCGAGCGCACGCACGGCAAGGTTAAGTGGAAAGGGAAAGCAGCATGAGCACGAACCAAACCAAGCTGATCGAGCGGTACGATCTCGCCACGCTCCTGTGGGTCCACGCGTCGCCCGATCGGCGCAGCGGCACGACGAAGCGGCGGACGCAATGACCCGCCCGATGCTTGTTGCCGTAGCGGTGTTGGCGGTGACGCCACCTGCTCTAGCGGCTGGTCCATTCGACGGAAATTGGACCGGCACTGCGATTTCCTACTCAAATTTGGGTTCGCCAGCTTGCAAGGGCACGGTAGCTGCTACGGCGAAAAACAATGTTGTCACGGGAACGATGCAAGGCGCGGCCGCCCTATGGCATCTCAATGGCACGATTGAAGACTCGGAAATTTTCAACGGCAAGATCGATCAATTCCCGCTTACGGGCAATTTTTCCGCCAACTTGTTTACGGGCACTTTTGTGGGGAGCGCTGAATGCGGCATGAAACAGATTTTCTTGAGCCGTTCCGATATCCATAGTTAGCTCGAACGTGTAGAGTTACGCGATGAGCGCTCGCGAAATTACGAAGTTGCTGGTCTTTGGAGTGGTGATCGTCGTGTTGGCGCTCTTTGCCAACCGCTTCGGCTGGCTGTGAGCCGCATGACTCGGCGCCACACGATCCAAAAGGACGGCCCTGACCCTATCGATGTCCAAGTGGGTCATCGCTTGCGCCAGGCTCGCTTCCTTGCTGGTGTGAGCCAGAGCGAACTAGGCGCCGGTATCGGCGTGTCGTTCCAGGCGGTGCAGAAATACGAGTGCGGCGAGAATCGCATCAGCGCCAGCCGCCTGTTCAAGGCCGCGCAGCTGCTCCGTCGCCCAGCCTCATTCTTCTTCGAGGATGTTGAACAAGGCCGCGCCGTGATCGCATCGGAGCCGAGTGGTTTCAGCCGCGAGGAAATCGATCTGATCCGGCACTACAGGCAAATTACGGATGAGCAGCTTCGCGATCACATGCTACAAATGATGATGCGCATCGGAACCGTCGAACGGCGAAGCGGCGCACGCCACGCCTCGAAACCTTAACCCCCCTCAACAACCACTTCACGTCCACCTTGGCAGCAACCTTTGGTGGTCGTTAGGAGCGGAAGCCGGACGAAGAGTGACGCCCCGGTGTTAGCGGCTATTCCTGGCTTTGCAAATCGCGCACTTGTGCCAGGGCCGCTGTGGCCTCAGCGAGCAGTCGCTTGACCGTTGAGCGTTTTACATCGTCGATGTCGAGCTTGAGCAACTCTCGATAGTGAGAGATGTTCATTCGGATGATGTTAGGGTTTTCCTCCACAGCCGCGCCTCCGTTCTGGGGGAGGGAGCCCGCGCAACCTCTCTTCCGGAGGCAGGCGTCTCTCTCACTCAGCGGCGCCCAAGGCTATTGCCGCCAATGACCAATGTTATTCCCTTTTTGGTACGGTAGCGAACAGCATCTTGTGACAGATTTGAGGCTTTGTTCGTCTCGTCGCACCTTCACGTCCACCTTGGCAGCAACCTTTGGTCGCCGTTAGGGCGCGTGAAGTGGTGCGATGCGTTATTTTGGGCCGCTCAGCGCCCAAGGATCGTCGCACTCTTCTACTTTGGCGCGCTCTATCTTCTCCGCAAGTTGAACAAGAGCGAGAGCGTGACGAGCGAGGAAACGCTTGAGTACCGGGGTATTCTCCTCACTCGCCATTCGTCGAAATAGGCGCGACATCTCGCGCAAGTCCGATGGAGTTACGGCAGGCATCGTCGCCCCCCGAGGTTGTCGCTTAGGCGGGACGCGCCGGGCCTTGATGCGGCCACTAACGCTTACGCCAAGCTCCTGTTCGGAGCCGCGAATGCTCCAATTCTACGGGGCTAACTGCGGGCGGGGTTGATCTACGTCAAAGCAGTACAACGTGTCCGCCGTCAGCATTCGTGAGACAGATCGGGCGGGAGCGCGTCACCTCTCTTCAGGGGGCAGGCGCCTCTCTGAGGCGGCGGTGTCCACTGTGCGGGACCGCCGATAGGGCAACCTGATATCTACCTTTGTAAGGTATCAAACATAAATGTTAACTGCTCAAACTGACCCATCGAACCGACCGTGGGTCATCAAAAATACATTCGCCCGACATGCCAGCTCGGGCATTGATCTGGTTCAAAAGCGAGAGAAAATCCCAACCAGGGTGGAACACGCAAGGTGGATGCCGAACGGGTCTGCTTGGTCGGGTTCACCCGTCCTCACTGGTAGAAAAGCAGTTTCCAGCGGGAGATTGGGATGACGAGGCTGAGACAGCTCGTAAGCGACGTCTGGATTCTGGCAAAGGGATATTGGGGGAGCGAGAGCGAGGATCGGTGGTCGGCGCGGGTGCTGTTGGCCTCGATCATCGGCCTCAATCTGAGCTTGGTGGGCGTCAACGTACTGCAGAACCAAGCCAACGGAGCACTCTTCACAGCCTTGCAGCAGCGGAACGCCGCAGGTTTTTATCGTGCCTTCGTCATCGTTGTCTTGCTGATCCTGCTCTACCTAGCGGTCGCAGTGCTTCGTGTTTATCTCGATCAGACGCTCCAGCTTCGCTGGCGGCGCTGGCTGACCGATCAATATGTCACGCGCTGGCTTGCCGACCGGACCTTTTACCGCATGCGTTTTTCGGGGCGGGTCGACAACCCGGATCAACGGATCTCCGAAGACGTCCGCCTCTTTATCGAACGATCCATGGCTTTGGGGCTTGGCCTCCTCAACTCGCTGGCGACGCTCGCGTCCTTTGCCGCGCTACTTTGGTATCTTTCCGGCAGCATCACGCTGCCGATCGGCGGTCTTGCGATCACGATCCCTGGCTACATGTTCTGGGTGGCCGTGCTTTACTCGGGCGTCGGATCTGCAATTGCGCACCTGATCGGCCGGCCGTTGATCCGTCTCAACAACCGACAACAGGCGGTCGAGGCGGATTTCCGCTTCAGTCTCATGCGTGTTCGCGAGGAAGCCGAGGGCATCGCGCTCTACGGCGGCGAAGCGAAGGAACGCAGCATCGCGCTTGGCAGGTTCCGAACCCTCTATGACAATTTTAAGCGCATCATTCTGCGCAGCAACCAATACCTATTGTTCCAGCTGCTGTTCAGCCAGTTCACCTCATTCTTCGCGCTGCTGATCGGCTCGCCTGGATATTTCTCCGGCACGATCCAGCTCGGGGTGCTGATGCAGACCGCGAATGCATTTGAGCGGGTCAATGAAGCGTTGTCCTGGTTCATCAATAGCTACACCGTTTTCGCGGAGTGGCAGGCTTCGGTGGACCGGTTGACCGAGTTCGGCGCGGAGATCAGGCGCGAGGCCGCCGCTGCGGTCGTTGGCACGCGCAGGGAAACGGCAGCTCAAGACACCATCGACTTACACGATGTCGGCGTGTCTCTGCCCGATGGAGTGCCGCTGCTCGCCCCTGTAACACTGAGCTTCAAACCGCACGAAGCGGTACTGTTGAAGGGCCCCTCGGGCAGCGGCAAGAGCACGCTGTTCCGCGTCCTGGCGGGCTTGTGGCCGTTCGCGACTGGGCGCATCCGCCTGCCGGCCGGCGCTAAAACGCTGTTTCTGCCGCAGCGACCCTACATTCCCATCGGGACCTTGCGCGACGTCCTGTGGTTTCCTGCCCAGCCGGCGTTGGGCCGCGAGGCCGAGGCGCGGGCGGCATTGGCTTCCGTCGGGTTGTCCGCTTTGAGCCAGCGATTAGACGAGGATGCGCACTGGGGGCAGACGCTGTCGCTTGGCGAGCAGCAACGGCTCGCGATCGCCCGCGCCCTGCTGATCAGACCGGACTGGCTGTTCCTCGACGAGGCCACCTCGGCGACCGATGAGGAGGAGGAGGCCGCGCTCTATTCCATGATCGCTAAGGCCTTGCCGGCGACGACAGTAATCAGCATCGGGCATCGGAATTCGCTCGAGGCCTTTCACCGTCGGGTAATCGCAGTTGACCGACCCCCCGGCCGGCTTATCGATCGAGCCGGCGATTTTCTCGGCGGATACGGCCCAGCGCCGTGGACGGTGCCGCCATGAAGAAGCTAGGGCTGTCACCGACACAGAAAGGTACTTTTTATCGGAGGCATCGGTCTATCGGATGCTCAAGGCCCATGACTTGATTGCCAGTCCGGCCTACATCGTCATCAAGGCGGCCGACGAGTTCAAGGACAAGACCACGGCGCCGAACCAGCTTTGGCAGCCCCAGCGCAGCATGTCCAGCGTGCGCATTTCCATTTCAGAATCGAAGCGAACCGCTGGCACGTCCTGACTTGGCGCGATGTTGTAGCGCGCCACCGACATGTTGTCGTGCCGGTTAATCGTGACGCAAAATGATATGCCAGCCCTTGATGCTGGTCGGAAGTTGCTGAGGGAAGCAAGATCTTGCAATTCGCTCGCACTTTTCCGCGTTCTGCCAATTAGATTCCCAGATCCCGAGATTTAATTCCCTGATATACGTTTCAGGGTTCCCTGTTGCCAGGCGTAGGGAATTTACCACGAAACGCCGATAGCTCGGGCACTTCGGAATACCGACTTGCTGCTACGACACCCAAAAATCAAAAAATTCCCTGTAAATTCCCTGTTTATCAGGGAATGACAGAGACGGGTTCGCGGCAGACTGTGTGCTCCACCATTCAGTCCGGTGGACTTCGACCTCTCCGCGATAGATAGCGAAAAGCGCCGCAATATGCGCGCTTTTTCTTTCCGCTCCGGGTCGCGAGACGCGTAGCGGCAGAGATTTCGGCGCGAAACCGGCGGTATGCGGCCGCCAGGGATTGACGCGCCAGTCGTTTGAGGCTTCACGCTCATCGCCGGGCTGGCGCTTCATGATTTCAAGAAGGAGCAAGGCGCCCGCGAGCACCGAAACGAATGCGAAGGGCGCAATAACCTGCTTACCAGCGACGGACCTGAGTTTGCCACTGCTGCAAAGCTGCTTGTAGAGCGTATCAAAAGCGAGGCCCTCGATCTCGCGGGGATCAAGATGAGGATGCGCTGCGCAGATGCGGTGCGCGATGGCGCTGTTGATCCTCTCCTCCCGCACGGCTTCGACCTCAATGCCAAGATGCCCGGCAACCGCCTGCTCATGGGTTAGCTCGGCTTCATCGTAGGGATAGATGCAGCCAAGGCAGGCCAACTCGGTCGGCTGGCGATTGCAGTGGAGCACGATTTCCTGGCTTCCGGTGGTCGAGGCGTCGAAGACCTCGCCGGGAAGCTCATTCTGCAAGTGGCGTCGCGCCCGACGGCTATCGACGGCGACGATCAATCGCCGCACCCAGGGGCCACCGCTCCGCGCGGGATGCTCCTGGAGCCGGCAGACGGCGGGTTCAAGATGACATTGCGGCATAAAGGGCTGCGCCCTGAGGCAAAGTCGCTTGGCTTTCGGTTTGTCGATGTGTCAGCGTTTGGTGCGTCGTTTGGCCGTCGCTGTTTTTAGCGTCGCCTTGATCGCGCTCGGATCGCGCTTCGCTGGTGGGTAAAGGAAGTTCCTTGTGTCAGCCTGAGACATGATCGCGTCAAGGTCTACAAGCGCAGCCCGAACTCGTTCTGTCGTCTCTGCTGTCGTATCGACCGTGCCTGTGCCGCGCCGCTCTCTTGTCTTTGTCTTGCCAGCTTCGAGCTTCTTTAGCTGCTGGCGCAAGCGAACCTCTTCCTCGGCGCACCAGTTCGCAAGGTAGTGGAGCAGTTCTTCCAGGGGCGCAGACACGGGCAGCGGCTCCTAGCGCTCTGAGTGAGCATCGTCGAAGATTTGAATTTGAAAAGAAACTCGGCAGAAAGCCGCAACAGCGCGATTGGTTCGCACACCCGCCTCAGAATTGCAAGGGGTCAACCAATGGCGAGAGCTTCGACAATCGGAGGCTCAGACTACGATTGATCACTACACCGCTTCGACTTGGCGATGATCTTTTCAAGCACGGCGGCGATCCAGCGGCGCTTTGTTGTGCCAGGCTTGTCTTCCGCAAGATCGGCGTACCGTCGACACCAGTCCGCGATCTTCTGCAGCGTCTTGATGTCTTCCATGGCCCAATTCAACGCTTTCCATTTTCGTGCGCGTTGACACTACGCAGCGCGACGATCACGAGGAAGCGCGCAGCCGTATGTATTCGGCACCATACTTTCGGATAGTCAGTCGCGTGGATGCGCCACGATCACTCGCGTCACCGGGCGAGCGATAAACTAGACACACACACGGAAACGCCTCTCGATGACTCCGAGCAAGTAACACCGAGAGGCGGTCCCACGTCGTGCTTCACTGGGCTTAAGGGTGCAGCCACGGCTTGATCGCTCACCCCAGAACAGCAAGAAGTTTGTGAGAGGGGGCGAGCTAAGAAACTATTAAGCGAACACCCCGCTACCATCATAGCGAGCAGTTGACCCCTCGATACTCATTTGGACGCTAACATGGTGGACGACGACGAAGAGAACATAGACACGCTCGTTTACATCATGACGGCGAGCCACGGCGGAAAGGTATTGGCGCTCCTCACTGAGCGTATCGAGATGTGCCGACTGGCCGGTGACGTGGAGGGCCTGAGCGTGTGGCGAAAGGTAGAAGCCAAGATCGTCGCCAAGTCAGCGAGAACGTATTCGTTATCGTCAAGCGGTTCCGCGCAATGGACGCTGATCGGGCGTTCGGTGACTAATGGTTAGCTTTGAAGCAGTAGTCGGCATCCTACTCGCAGGCCTGGCGCTCCGCATTGGGCGCATCTTTAGCTACGTGCTTGCCATCTGCGCCGGACTCGCCGCGCTGTTCTTCAGAACTTTACTCCCAGGTCGCGAACGCCATCGCATTGCCGGTTCCCGCGTCGCTGCGGTAGCACGGCACGTAGTCGAGCAAGTTCATGCGAAGGTTCGTTTCCGACAGGATGCCGGCGACCGTGATCCAGTTCTTGATCTCCGATGTGCCCGACTGGAACATCGCGTTAGGCTCGCCGAGAAGCGCCTTCGTGTCGCGCGCCGAGAGCGCTTGCAGGATGCGGTGGTCGAACGCTTCGTCGATGACGAAGTGACTGAGCCCCCCCGAGGCGCAAACGGCGACGCGCTTGCCGCTGTCCCAGCCTGCGATGGCGCGGCCGATCGATCGGCCGAAATCGTAGCACCGTTTCGGCGTTGGCTGGTTCGGCGGATAGAAGGTGTTGAGGAAGATCGGAACGAGTGGCACCGGCCGATCGCGCAAGACGCGACGGTAGATGAACTGGACCGCGTGCCCGATGCCGATCGGCCCCACACCGTTCGAAGGCGCGCGCGCCGACGCCGCCACGTCGAACTCGTCGTCGATCGCTCGGGCAATGATCCGGGCCGCGAGTCCGGATTCGACCGGGTAGTACCGGTCCTCCGGCGGGTGTCGCGCTTTCATGACGGAGGCCCGGCCTGGCGACACCGTTTTCGCCTCTGCCTCGTCGAACGCGGTGTTAAGCACTTCCTTCCCGTGAAACACGGCGAAGGATGGCTGCACCTCGGGCTGGAACCATTCGTGCTGATCGTCGCCCACGAGCACGATCACATCCGGCGCGGCCGTTTCTACCCGGTCCGCAAGGCGGTCGAGCTGATGCTGGTTGCGCGCGTGGCGTTCGCGGCGCACCTCGATCCGATTCTCCGCCGCGAAATTCTCGCCCTTACGCAACTCGCACAGCTGGTCGTAAGTATAGGTTCCGCCGCGATAGGCATGCGTGGGATTGGCCCTGTCTGCGTCGGTGCGAAAATCCCAGTACTCGGGTGGGGAGGACAGAAGCGGCCCGTGCGACGAGCCGAAGCCGAAGAAGATATCCGACATGCTCCTTGCTCCTGCGCCCGGATTCCGAGTTCGCCTTCGAACTCTGCGACGCTTGGGTCGATGAGTCGGCGAAACAGTATGGCAAGCGGGGGATCGCCGCAACCCGATGGTCTCGATAAGCGTTAAACGCTTCGATTGAATCTGCGGCGTTTGGGATTAGACTTTGTCTGTGGCGGGGCCGAGCGGGCGCCCTTCAGCCTGATCGAAGGCGAGGTGAGCCATGATGACTAAGGAGCAGAATGAGCGTTTGACGCGCGTCGGCCCTGGTACCCCGATGGGCGGGCTCCTGCGGCGCTATTGGCACCCGATCGCGACCACGGTCGACCTCGACCGAGATCCGGTGCGTCGGGTGCGGCTTCTGGGCGAGAATCTTACCTTATTCCGCTCCGAAAGCGGCGATCTCGGTATGATTGGTGAGCGCTGCCCTCACCGCGGCGTCGATCTCGAATATGGTATCCCCGACGCGAAGGGGTTGCGCTGTCCCTATCACGGCTGGCTGTTCGATCCCAAGGGCCGGTGCGTCGAAATGCCGTTCGACGACCGCGTCCGACCGAGCGACGCGCGTCTGACACGGACCAGCATCACGGCCTACCCGGTGCAGGAGCTCGGTGGGCTGATCTTCGCCTATCTCGGCCCCGAACCAGTACCGCTTTTGCCGCGATGGGACGTGCTGACGCGGCCGGAGTTCGACCGCGCCGTGCAGATCCATATGTTGCCGTGCAACTGGCTGCAGTGCATGGACAACTCCGCCGATCCCGTGCATTTCGAGTATCTGCACGCCGCGCTGGGCAATTACACGCTCAAGAAGCTGGGCAAGCCGCCGGCAATGAAATTTCAACGCCACGTGAAGATCGGGTTCGACCGGTTCAAGTACGGTCTTATGAAACGCCGCCTGCTCGAGGGTGAGAGCGAGGACGTCGACGACTGGACGACGGGCCACCCTCTAGTATTTCCCAATATCTTGGCGCAGGGCGCCGCACATGCGCCGACGTTGCAAATCCGCACGCCGATTGACGATACCCATACCCTTCACTTCGGCTATCGTACAAGGCTGCGCAAGCCAAGCGAGGCGCCAAAGCCGTTCCAGGCCGTGCATCAGGAGCTGTTCAACGAGCAAGGCAAGGTGATCGCCGACAATATCCCGCAGCAGGACATGCTCGCTTGGGTGGCGCAAGGCCCGATCAGCGACCGCGTGAATGAGCATCTCGCCGCCAGCGACACCGGCATCACGCTTTACCGCCGTATGCTCAACGAGGCGATGGAGGCTGTCGCACGCGGCGAGGACCCGATCGGCGTCATCCGCGACGCCAAGGAGAACGAGCCCTGGATCGATCTCAACCGTGAAGCAGAGACACTCAAGGCGTTCGATTCAAGGTACAAGGGACTCCTGGACCGGCTCGAGCAGACGGACGCGACCAGCGGCGAGTGACCGGTCACCGCCCTGGCAGTGGCACCTGATGCGCCAGTAGGATCTCGCGCCTTTCGCGCGCGGATTGAACCATCGCGTTGCAGACCTCGAGTGTCGCCATCGCCCAACGGCCGTCATGGACCATCGGCTTGCCTTCGGCGATCGCTTCGTAGAGCTCTTTCATCTCCACCAAGCCGGAGTCGCGACCGCCCTCGACCGGAACCTCGCTCCGTCCTTCGTCGCCATAAATATAGATGCCGTTCGGCGATTGGCGCATGTCGCCGCGTTCGAAGCTCGCCACGGTGATGCCGAACCACGACATCTTCGCGCGCGTTCCGACCGACTCATCGACCGCGGCGCCCACGCCGAGACTGTCCAGGTTCGGCGCGCCGGCGCCGAAGCGGAGATTCTCTTTGGCACTTTCGTCGTCGGTCTCTTTCCGTTTGAGCGCGCGGCGCACGCGCACGCGCTCGTCGGCGCTATACATCCGATTTCCGATGCCCCAGGTCAGCTCCGATGTATCGAAGTAGCCGTAGCCGCTGTACGCGATGGTCGCCGGTGTCCCGTCCTCAAACTCCAGATAGGCGGAGAAGTTGCCCGGGCAGGGACGTTCCTTCATCCAGCGGCCTACCGAAGCACGGACGCTGCGCACCCTGCCGCCGCCGAGCAGTCGCACTGTGTCGATCAGATGCGGTGCATGTCGAAAAACGACCCCACCGCCGAGGGTTTCGTCGAGCTCCTCGGCGACCCGCGGCTTGATGAGCCAGTCGGTGTAGAACCAGACATTGATCGCGACGAACCGGCCGAGTTCGCCCGAGGCGCCAATCCGCCGCATCGCTTGGACGTCCGGGCTCATGCTCCAAGTCTGTCCGCACAGGAGCTTGACGCCCGCGCGATCGACGGCGTCGCACATCTCCGCGCACTCGGCGACGGTGAGCGCCATGGGCTTGGTGCAGACGACATGCTTGCCACTCTCGGCGGCCATCACCGTATGGCGGCAGTGGAACTGGTTGGGCGTCGCGATCCAGACGACGTCGATGTCGGGATCGCGGCATAACGCCTCGACGGATTCGTAGGTCCGTCCGCCATAGCGCTGCCGAAACGCATCCAAGGCGCCGTGCCGCAAATCCGCGGCAGCGACGATCTTCGCATTCCCGTAGCGCTCCACCCCCGGCAGGAACAGCGTACTCCCGACGCCAAGACCCGCGATGCCGAGCCTGAGAGTTCGCATCGTCGCGACTTCCGCACCTCTTAGTCTCGACACGAACGACGTCCCATCAGCAGGCCTCCTGCAACCGCCGAAGATAATAGCGCTATAGGCGGTAGGCGCCAGCGTCTGGCCTTTTGGAGGCGGAGCGGCCTGCTCTGGATTGCTGCCGAGGCCGGGCTTGCACTTCGTCAGTAATTGGGAGATGACCCAATAGGCCAACGAGGCAGGGGCGACCCTGCGGCGAGCATCGGGAGTCGAGGATGAACGAGCGTCTGGGATTTATCGGCACCGGCAATCTTGGTGGCGCCATGGTGAAGGCATTGCTGCAAGCCGGATTCACGGTGACAATCTTTGACACGAACCCGAACGTGCTTGAGCCGCTGCGCGCCCAAGGTGCACGCATCGCGACATCGCCGCGGGTTGTCGGCGATGAAGCGAACATCGTATTTGCGTGCCTGCCCTCGCCCGAAATCAGCCGGGCCGTCGCTTTCGAGGCTGACGGGGTCGCCGCCGGCAAAGTGATCGCTATCTATGTCGAGGTCTCGACTTTGGGCATCGAAGCGATTCAAGAGATTGCGAGAGCAATGGAACCACGCAATATACAAGTCCTCGATATGCCCGCGATCGGCGGTGGAGGTGGCAGCGGCGTTGCTGAAGGAAAGATGGCGATGATCGGTGCGGGCCCGCGTCCCGCTTTTGATCACGTCGCGACGGTTCTTCGCGTCCTCACGAAGAATCTATTTTATGTCGGCGAGAAACATGGCCTTGCGCAAGTGTGCAAGGTCGTCAACGCGGCGATGGCGATCACCGGCCTCACTATCGCTTGCGAGGCAATGGCGATGGGTGTCAAAGCGGGCCTCGATCCCCAACTCCTGCTCGATATCGTGAACGCCGGGAGCGGCCGAAACGTAACCACGGAGGAGCGTTTCGCACGTACCGTATTAGCGCGAAAATTCGGCGGCAATCAGCTGCGCATCGCGCTGAAGGATATGAAGCTCTACGCGGAGACGGCGCACGCGCTGAACGTGCCAGCTTTTGTCGGTTCGACCGTCGCCGAAATCTGGCAGGCGGCAAACAGCCTTGGTGGCGAGCACCTGATCCAATATTTCGAGGGCTTTGCAGGTATTGAGGTCAAGAACGCCGACTGAGCGCGCCGGGTGTTCACGCGTTGGCAAGCATCGGCAACGTAATTGTGAGCAGCTCGGATGGCACGGTGGCCTCAATGGTCGCGGTCTCGCCGGCTTCGATCTGCCACGCCGAATGCCTAGCCCAGGCGTCGCCTCTTGTTCGTTCCGGGCCTGAGATCGCAAAGACCAAGAGGAGCGCGCGAGGCTGCCCAAGCTTGATCGACCCGCCGGTGGCCAGCCGTAGCATCTCGATCCGTATCCCACGTTCGGTAAAACTGCCCAAGAGCTTCCGGTCGACGCCTGAATTGTCATTTTCCGGTATCCACTCGAAATTTGCCGGCGTCATCAGGATGGGCGTGTCGTAACGGGGTGCCGGATAGATGAGTTCGCGACCGCAGACGTGCTCCCAAATCGCCTCGAAAGCGTCCTGCTGCCTCTGTTCATCGCCGCTTTGCCGATAGAAAACCCCGCCCCTGAATTCGCCGAGCCGTGCCAGATCCTCATAGCCCTCCTGCATTTGCCGCGTGCTGATGAAGCCCAAGAGGCTCGCACCGCCAAATTGCAGGACAAGTGTGATGCGCTCGGATGTTGCGGGTTTCTGAGGCCCGTAGGGTGTGCCTTCTGGGAAATAGCCGACCTGGCCTTCGGTAAGATCAAAGCCATCGGCGATGCTGAGCGTACCTTGGATCGACATACGGATCTGATCAAAATTGTGTCGATGTCGTGGGTTCTCGTGCCCACCTCGATCGCGCCCTAGGGTGAGCCGGAAATTGTCAGGTGTGTTTTCTTCTCCCGTGAGAAGCAGCTTCGTCGCGAGGCCACCGCCGCGATGCTTTTCCTGACCGCCTTGGAATTCCATCGCGCTGCCGTGAACGAGCTTCATGGTTTCCCTCGATTACTGCCCGACAGGCACGAAGCGAGACGAGTATAACGCGCTCGCGGGCGGCACTTCGGCGAGAACGCCGGTTTCTTTCAAGGCACGGCGCACAACCTCAATCGCGGCGGGATCGAACGCGCCGTCCTTAGACGCCATGCTGAAGACCTCCGCGTCGTAAGCTTCTTGCGCGGACTTCTCGCTAATATGCGCGGTGCGCGCCGCGACTTTTGCGGCGATATCGGGATGCGCTCGCGCGTAGGCGAACGCCTCGAACCATCCTTTCAGAAAGAGCTCGACGGCGTGCGGATTGCTCGCGATGAGCGTGTTGGCCGCGTAAAGCACGTTTGCATGAAAAGTCTTGATGTAGTTGCCGAAAGTCAAGAGCAGGCGCGCGCGACCATGGTTTTGCGCTTCAAAAGCGGCGCCCACGCCGAGAACCTCGCCATCGATCTGACCGGTTACGAGCGCGGCGAAACCGTCAGTCGACGACCCGACCGGCTGTGGATGGATTCCGTCGACGCCCCAGCCAAGTTGACGCGACAATTCCTTGACGACCCATTCGGTGAGTGAGCCGACCGTGGAGACCCCAAGTGTCTTTCCCTTAAGATCGTCCACGGATTCGATTGGGCTCGCAGGCAAAACGATCAACGCCAACATATTGGGCGGGTTCGAGACCGCGGCCACGGCCGTCGCTGGAACACCCTTTAGCGGAAAGGCCAAACCTATCCCCGACCCGAAGCCGAGATCGATCGAGCCGGCTGCGAGCGCCTGCATCGTCTTCGCCTCGCCCGCGAACTCGAAGGACTGAACCTCCAGTCCGAGCGCTTGCCAGATCTTCGCTTCTTGCCCCAACTCCAGTAGCGATAGGATCAATGGTGGGCCTGACTTGCCGACATTCAGGTGAGTCTGAGCCGAGGCGCCACACGTCATCACGAAAGACGACAACACCGCCAGAACGAAACGATGCACAAAAATCATTGTCTACTCGCAAGCTGGCAAGACCCGCTCGTTCGGATCATAGATCATAACTCCTCTTTAGAAATGCAAGGCGGGACCACTAATACGCATCGCTGTCCCTCATCGACCGCCGTCTGCGGCACACCGGCCGAAGCCAAATGTCTCTTAAGGGTCAATCGCGTCGATTTCGCGATGTCCGCGACAGGTCCGCTCTGAGTGCGGAACCGGACTCACGCTCGGTGAAAGCTTTGGTCGCAGAAGTGCCAGAAGCGGCCATTTGGCCCGGCGCACCTTCGAGTCACAAGACGAGGCACCTCCGCTAAAAGGTTCCGATCGAAGGTGCCGTGTCGGGGAGCATGTGGGTGCTGACTTCCGCAAGGGGGACGCGAGGTGGCGCATGAGTTGGACGATCGCTAGCGAGGTTCTCCTGTTTGGCTTGGCGGTGTTTGTATCGGGGGCCGGCTGGCTATGAAGGTGACGATCCGAGAGGATGCTCGAACAGCTCCTCCGCCGCACCATCCGATACGGATGAGCCTACGCCGAAGCCTACCGCAGGACGGTATATGCCGGCTCGGCGGCGCGCTCACGATTGTCGGCATTATTTGCGTGCTCGCTTCGTATTTAGTGAGGTTCTGAGACCTCCTCCGAAATAGGCTCGTCCCGGTGCAGCACTTGCTAAGACCACGGTGTGCTCGGCTTCTCCATGATCTCGCCGTCCACCAGAATCGCATCGACCTTTTCGTTGAAGAACGATATCAATCCAGCAATTTTTGGACACTCTTCAATCGGATCAGGGTAGTACCAGACAAGGTCCGGGTACCGCTGTTTCCCGATAATCACTGAGTGATAGGCGGCCACGCCTTTGTAGGGACACCGAGTTTGACGCTCGCTCGGTTCGAAGGTACAGGCCCTTATATCTTCGCGAGGAATGTAGTAGCGAGTAGGTAGGCCTGTCTCGAACAGGAACACGGCTCGATTGGTATCGGCGACGACGGAGCCACAAAGGATCACCTGGACACGTCGCGAACTCCTGATCGCGTCCACTCGTTTGTAAGGATTGCGAGGGTGCCGGAAAATCTCTTCGTCTTCCTCATACCAATGGTTGACGCGGTCCCAGACGAAGGCCGCGTAAGGAGCAATTGGCGGCGAGTCTGGTAGGGGCTCCGGATAATTCCAGACGGCGTTCTCCGCAACGTGCTTATCTACCTTGATTGACCAGAACCGGGCCCGCCCCTTGCGGGGACAGAATTTCGTGTGATCGGTTGGTACTAGGAGGTCACGGCGAATGTCCGACAGCGGGAGATAGTAGACAGGAATCGACGTCTCGATCTTGATCATCGCATGTGTGCTATCTGCGACGAAGACACTATTGACCTCGACGCGGATACGGCGTGGCGTCCGTTCGAAGATGATATCTCTCATAGGAAGCCCTTTTCCTCGCCGCTCCATGACACGGCAGATTCAGCGGCACATGCATGATCAAAGATAGCATCTGTAGGTAACCCGACGCACGACCGGACCATAGGGTCAGACCGAGACCAAGCGCGCCGACAGTGGCGCGTCGGACTTCAAGCGCGACTAGTGCGACTGTCGCGGTTGTGCCAGCAGCGGCGGGGCGTGTTTTCGCGTGAAGCGCGGTGTGCACGCCAAGTGGGCTGGCGAAGAGTCCGTCCACCTCGGGTCTAGCGACTTATGCAGCCTCTGGCTCTTCCAGTGACTTTGGGATATCCCGCGCCCAGCTTGCCCGCTATTTAGGCAACGTGACCAAAATGTGACAGCTGCCGGATTAGGCAGCGAGCCCAGCTCCCATCGCTCCGCGTTCGTGCTCATGGCACGCGCTTTGCAGCCTTCTGAATGGAAGCAACCTTTCAGGAGGGCATGCGATGAAATCCACTCACGCACTCATTGGAGCAGGCGTAATCGTCGCGGCGGCGGCCCTTGTCCCGTCGGCGCGCGCGGCGGACGACACGATCAAGGTCGGGGTGCTTCATTCCCTGTCCGGCACGATGGCCATCAGCGAAACGACCCTCAAAGACACTGTATTGATGATGGTCGATGAGATTAACAAGAAAGGCGGTCTGCTCGGTAGGAAGGTCGAGGCGGTCGTCGTCGATCCGCGCTCCGACTGGCCGACTTTTGCCGAGAAGGCGGGTGAACTGCTCGAGCAGGATCACGTCGCAGCGATTTTCGGCTGCTGGACCTCGGTTTCGCGCAAATCGGTGCTGCCAGTGATCGCGAAAGACAACGGGCTATTGTTCTATCCCGTTCAATACGAGGGAGAGGAATCGCAACGCGGCGTGTTCTACACCGGTGCCGCGCCGAATCAGCAGGCGATTCCGGCGGTTGAATATCTGATAAGCGCGGATGGTGGATCGGTGAAGCGTTGGGTGCTCGAGGGCACCGACTACGTCTATCCGCGCACCACAAACAAGATCCTGCGCGCCTTCTTGCATCAGAAAGGTGTTGCCGACGCCGACATCTTGGAGAACTACACGCCCTTTGGTTTCAGCGACTGGCAAACCGAGGTCGGCAAGATCAAAGCTTTCGGTGCGGGCGGCAAGAAGACCGCTGTGGTCTCGACCATCAACGGCGACGCGAATGTACCTTTCTACAAGGAGCTCGCCAATGAAGGCATCAAGGCATCCGACATTCCGGTGATCGCGTTCTCGGTCGGTGAGGAAGAGCTCTCGGGCATGGACACGAGCAATCTCGTCGGCCATCTCGCCGCGTGGAACTACTTCGAATCGGTGAAGACTCCGGAGAACGCCGAGTTCATCAAGAACTGGCACGCCTTCATTAAGAACGACAAGCGCACGACCAACGACCCGATGGAGGCGACCTATATCGGCTTCCATATGTGGGCGCAGGCCGTGATGCAGGCCGGCACCACAGATGTCGATGCGGTCCGCCAAGCGATGATCGGTCAGCGCGTGAAAAACCTGACCGGCTCGATGGCGATCATGCTGCCCGATCATCATTTGACGAAGCCGGTGTTGATCGGCGAGATCAGAGCCGATGGGCAATTCAACGTGGTCTCGAAGACGGCGCCGGTACCGGGCGAGGCCTGGGCGGCGAAATATCTCGACGAGGACAAGGGCAAAGTCGCCAGCTGGGTCTTCCCTTGGGTATGCGAAAGCTGCACGACGCCCTCCTTCAAGACCTATGAGTGATCGCAGGCAAATGTTCGCGTGAATACTGGGCTCGGTCCCTAACGGACCGGGCCCAGCCCCGTTGTGCCGAGGAACTGTGCTGAAGGAATGCCGATTGCTGCTGGTGCTCGCGGCGCTTGCTTTGGCGCCGGCGTTCTTTGCGCATGCGGATGATGACACATCGCCGGCTCCGGGCACCGAAGATCAGATGGGCGATCAAACGCCCGATCAAGATGCGACCGGTAACGACAATGGTCAGCCCGCGGCCCAGACCAAGGTAGCGCCGCACGACTTTGAAACCGGTGTTGCCGCGCTCAACAGCGACAGCTTCGACGACAAGATTGGAGCCGTGACTGTCCTCTCCGGATTAGGCGATCCGCGCGCCGTGGCGGTATTGCAGGCGCTCGCGCAAGAGCGGCTGTTCGCGCGCATGGAGGGCTCGCTCGTCTACAAGGATGGCGATGGCTACAAGGACGCGCTCACCGGCCAAGCGGTGGCAGGTCTCAAGGAAGACGATCTCTCTGAGGTGACCGTCAACAATCGCTTGCGCGGCATGCTTCAAGGCGTGATGGGTCAGCTGACGCTGCTTAGCCCCGATCCATCGCTACGGATAAAAGCGGCGCAAGCGATCGCCGACCAGCCAACGTCAAGCTCGGTTGCTGATCTCACCACAGCGTTGGACAAGGAGGGCGATCCGGCGGTGCGCGAGGCAATGAATAAGACTCTCGCGCTGCTCGACTTGCGAAGTCCGGACAAAGCGCGTCGGCTCGCCGCCATCGATCGGCTGAAGGGGTCGACCGACCCCAACGTCCGGGGTCAGCTTCTGCGCCTCCTCGGCGATGAGTCCGACCCGGATGTGCGCAAAGCCGCGCAAAACGTAGCCGATGCGATTTCATCGCGTCTCACCTATATCGGCATCGGTGTCGATCTCTTCGAGGGCATCTCGCTTGGCAGCATTCTGCTGCTCGCCGCGATCGGCTTGTCAGTGACTTTTGGCGTGATGGGCGTCATCAACATGGCGCATGGCGAGATGATCATGTTGGGCGCTTATTCCGCCTTCGTGGTCCAGCAAGCTTTCCGCGCTTTTTTGCCGCCCGCCGCTATCGACGCCTATCTCATCGTCGCAGTGCCAGTCGCGTTTGCCGTGACCGCTCTGGTCGGCATCGCACTCGAGCGTACGGTCATTCGCTTTCTCTACGGTCGGCCGCTCGAAACGCTGCTGTCGACCTGGGGCATCAGCCTTATTTTGCAACAGGGCGTGCGCAGCATCTTCGGGCCCGACAACCGCGCGGTCGCCAATCCGAACTGGATGACCGGCGGAATGCCTCTCATCGGCGGGTTCACGCTGACCTGGAACCGCTTGGTCATCATCTTCTTTTGCCTCGCGGTGTTGGGCGCGCTCGCCGCCTTCCTGCGTCATTCGAGCTTTGGGCTGCATATGCGCGCGGTTGCGCAGAACCGGCCGATGGCGGCCGCGATGGGGATACGCACGGGCCGCATCGATGCGCTGACCTTCGGACTTGGGTCCGGGATCGCCGGGATCGCCGGCGTGGCGCTTTCCCAGATCGGCAATGTCAGCCCGAACCTTGGCCAAATCTACATCGTGAATTGCTTCATGGTGGTGGTGTTCGGCGGCGTCGGCTCGCTCTGGGGAACCCTCGCCGGAGCGCTGAGCCTCGGCGTCGCCACTAAGTTCCTCGAGCCTTTTGCTGGCGCGATCGTCGGCCAGATCCTCGTTCTCGTCTTCATCATCTTGTTCATTCAGCGCCGTCCGCGCGGCCTCTTCGCCCTCAAGGGGCGGATGGCCGAGAGTTGAGAGCGACCCTTCATGCCCCAAGGCCGCCTACTCGCTCGAGCGCTTCCTGGATCGCACGTGGCGACCGTCACGTTGCTTGCGATTCTATTGCTGCTCGGCGTGGTCGTGCCGGTTCTGAACATGGTCGTGCGCGAGGGGTCGGCGCTGCACCTTCCCGACTACATCATTCCGTTGGTCGGGAAATATCTCTGCTACGCAATCCTGGCGCTCGCCCTCGATCTCGTCTGGGGCTATTGCGGCGTGTTGTCCTTGGGGCACGGCGCATTCTTTGCGCTCGGCGGCTACGCGATGGGTATGTATTTGATGCGTCAGATCGGCATGCGGGGCGTCTATCGCGATCCGATTCTGCCGGACTTCATGGTGTTCCTCAATTGGAAGGCGTTGCCGTGGTATTGGTACGGCTTCGACCATTTCTGGTTCGCAGTCGCGATGGTCGTGCTGGTGCCGGGGCTTCTCGCCGCGGTGTTCGGCTTCCTTGCTTTCCGATCGCGTATCACGGGCGTCTATCTTTCGATCATCACCCAGGCGATGACCTATGCGCTGCTGCTCGCATTCTTTCGCAACGACATGGGGTTCGGCGGCAATAACGGCCTCACCGATTTCAAGGAGCTGCTCGGCTTCAACCTTCAGGCGCGCGGGACGAAGCTCGCACTCTACTTTGCCTCGCTGACGGCGCTGGGATTGGCGCTGCTCGCCTGTCGGATCATCGTCGCAACGAAGCTCGGGCGGGTGATGATGGCGGTACGCGACGCCGAGCCGCGAGTTCGGTTTCTCGGCTACTCAGTCACGTCGGTAAAGCTCTTCGCCTTTGTCGTGTCCGCGGTGCTCGCCGGAATCGCCGGGGCGCTCTATGTGCCGCAAATCGGGATCATCAATCCGAGCGAATTCTCGCCGGGCAATTCGATCGAGATTGCGATCTGGGTGGCCGTCGGCGGACGCGGGACGCTGCTCGGGCCGATCGTCGGCGCGCTCGCCGTGAACGGGGCAAAAACCTATCTGTCGGCGGCCTTTCCCGAGACTTGGCTCTTTTGTCTCGGCAGCCTGTTCATTCTCGTCACGCTGCTATTGCCGCGTGGCGTTATCGGACTCTTCGGACAAATAAAGCTGGCTCGAGGCGGAGCAACCCTGCGCAAGGAAGAAAGGCATGCCTGACGTAGCGACGCTCGCGAGTGAGAGCACGCCGGTCGCGGCGGGCAGCATCCTCTACCTCGATGGCGTCACGGTCACTTTTGACGGGTTCAAGGCGCTCGACGCGCTGTCGCTTGTGATCGCCCCCGGCGAGCTGCGCACCGTGATCGGCCCGAACGGCGCCGGCAAGACCACCATGATGGATGTGATCACAGGTAAGACGCATCCGGATTCGGGCGATGTGCTATTCGACGGCAAGGTCGATCTGACCCGCCTTGACGAGACGGCGATCGCCAATCTCGGCATCGGCCGCAAGTTCCAGAAACCCACTGTCTTCGAATACCTCACGGTTTTTGAAAATCTTGAGCTCGCGCTCAAGACGGCGCGCGGCACGATGGCGACATTGCTGTTCCAGCTATCATCGGAGCAGCGTGAGCGCATCGCTCATGTTTTCCAAACCATTGGTCTCGGCGATCGCACGATGGCGCTTGCCGGCGCGCTATCGCACGGCCAAAAGCAATGGCTCGAAATCGGCATGCTTTTGATGCAGGACCAGCGGCTGTTGCTGCTCGACGAACCGGTCGCGGGTCTGTCCGATGCCGAAACCGAAGCAACGGCCGAGTTGATCCTCGACCTCGCGAAGGATCACACGCGGTCCCTCGTGGTTGTCGAGCACGACATGGATTTCGTCCGCTCGCTTGGCGCCAAAGTGACGGTGCTGCACGAAGGTTCCGTCATTGCCGAAGGCAGCATCGACATGGTGCAAAACGACAAGCGCGTCGTTGAAGTCTATCTCGGGCGGTAGCGCGTGCTGGCAGTCAAGGACATCAACCTCTTCTATGGCGCGAGCCACGCGCTCCGCAGCGTTTCCGTCTCGGCCAGCCTCGGACGCACGACCTGTGTGCTCGGCCGCAATGGCGTCGGCAAATCGAGCCTCATGCGCGCGATCGTCGGGCTTCAAGCAATTGCCGGCGGGAGCGTAACCTGGGAAGGCGATGACATCTCGCGCCTTCCGCCCTACGAGCGGGCGCGTCGCGGCGTCGGCTATGTTCCTCAGGGGCGTGAGATCTTCGGGCGCCTGACCGTAAAGGAGAATCTCGAAACGGGCTATGCGCCGTTAACGGGCGATCAGCGCCGCATCCCGGATGAGATTTATGAACTCTTTCCCGTGCTCAAGGACATGCTGCGGCGACGCGGCGGGGACCTTTCCGGAGGCCAGCAGCAGCAGCTCGCCATCGCCCGCGCGCTCGTCACGAGGCCGCGCTTGCTCATCCTCGACGAACCAACCGAGGGCATTCAGCCTTCCATTATCAAGGACATCGGCCGGGTGATCCGGACTCTGGCGCAAAGCGGGCGCATGGCCGTACTCTTGGTCGAGCAATATTTCGATTTCGCCCGCGACCTCGCCGATGATTTTGCCGTGATGGATCGCGGCGAGGTTGTGCTCGCCGGCACGGCTGCTGAGATGGTGGAGAGCGATGTCCGCCGCTATCTTACGGTTTAGTCCACCTCGTTCCGATGGAGCCGCCAACGCCACGGATCGCCATCAGCGCGCCGAAGGCAGACTCGCAATTTCGTTCGCCAGAAGAGGCGAAAATACGCATCTCGCCGATGTTTATCAGCGCTCACCCTGCCGGGTTCTGTTTCCTCGGCCGGTCGGGGGCGAGCCGCCGCTCGCCGTCCTCGTCAATACGTCGGGCGGGTTGGCCGGCGGGGATCGCGTCTCCATGTCGGTGACGGTCGAGCCGGGAGCTGCCGCCACGGTCACCACGCAGGCCGCCGAGAAAGTCTATCGCTCGCTCGGCCCCGACGCGCGTGTCGAGACGCGGCTGGTCGTAGGTGAGGGCGCGCGGCTCGAATGGCTGCCGCAGGAATCGATCCTGTTCGAGGGCGCGTGCCTCGATCGGCGCATTTCGGCGAAGCTCGCGCCGGATAGCCGATTGCTTGCCTGCGAGTCCTTGATATTCGGTCGCGTGGCGCGCGGCGAAGCCATGACGCGCGGTCGGGTGCGCGAGTTCTGGCACATCGAGCGCGGCGGCCGGTTGGCGTGGGTCGACCGATTTGGACTCTTGGGCGGAATTGCCGCGCAGCTCGACGGGCCGGGTTTTCGCGGCGCGCGGGCACTCGCAACGGCGATCTACGCCGGACCCGACGCGCCGACCATGCTGCCATTGGCGCGACAAGTCGCCGAGGAGGAAGGTGGCGGCGCTAGCCTCATCAATGGCGTTTTGGTGGCGCGCCTACTCGATGCAAATCCTCCGTATCTTCGCGATGGGCTGGCACGGCTACTTGGGGCGTTGCGTCGCGCGGCGTTCGGCTCGCCCACTGGCGCGCTGCCGCTTTGGGCGATATGAACCGGCCATGAATCTGACGCCGCGCGAAAAAGACAAGCTGTTGGTCGCGACCGCCGCGATGGTAGCGCGTCGGCGCCTCGAGCGCGGCGTGAAGCTCAACTTCCCCGAGGCGGTTGCGCTTATTGCCGACTTCGTTGTCGAGGGTGCGCGCGATGGACGGAGCGTCGCCGATCTGATGCGCGATGGTGCCAGCGTGCTTAGGCGCGACCAGGTGATGGAAGGCGTATCCGAGATGATTCCCGAAGTGCAGGTCGAAGCGACCTTCCCCGACGGTACCAAGCTCGTCACCGTTCATCACCCTATCCGTTGAGACAGATTTATGATCCCGGGCGAAATCATCACTGTCGTGGGCGAGATCGAGATCAACAGCGGTCAGCCAACCGTCACTCTCGACGTCGCGAATAGTGGCGATCGCCCGATCCAAGTTGGCTCGCATTATCATTTTTTCGAGACCAATCCGGCTTTGATCTTCGATCGTGACAAGGCGCGCGGCTGGAGGCTCGACATTCCGGCTGGCACGGCGACGCGGTTCGAACCCGGGATGTTACGTAAGGTACGCTTGGTGCCTTATCGCGGAGCGCGCGCCGTTTATGGATTCCGGGGCAAAATCTCGGGCAAGCTCGGGGGCTGAGCCGTGGCAACAAAGATACCGCGCGCCGCTTATGCCGACATGTTCGGCCCCACCGTGGGGGACAAGGTGCGCCTCGCCGACACAGAATTGTTCATCGAGGTCGAAGCGGATCGCACCATCTACGGTGAGGAGGTCAAGTTTGGTGGGGGCAAAGTAATCCGCGACGGAATGGGACAAAGCCAAACGAGCAACGCGGCCGGTGCCGTCGACACCGTCATCACCAATGCGCTCATCCTCGATCATTGGGGCGTCATCAAGGCCGATATCGGCTTGAAAGGTGGTCGCATCGCGGGTATCGGCAAGGCGGGCAATCCCGACGTGCAGCATGGCGTCGACATAATCATCGGTCCCGGCACCGAGGCGATTGCGGGCGAGGGCAAGATCGTCACCGCCGGCGGCATCGATACGCACATCCATTTTATCTCGCCGCAACAGATCGAAGAGGCGCTCTACTCTGGCGTTACGACGATGATGGGCGGCGGCACTGGCCCCGCCGCGGGAACGAGCGCCACCACCTGCACACCCGGGCCGTGGCACCTCGCGCGCATGATCGAGGCGGCCGAGGCCTTTCCGATGAATCTTGGTTTCTTCGGCAAGGGCAACGCGTCGCTGCCTGCCGCGCTCATCGAGCAGATCGAAGCCGGCGCTTGCGGCTTGAAGCTGCATGAGGATTGGGGCACGACGCCCGCGGCGATCGACTGCTGCCTGTCGGTCGCCGACAAATTCGACATTCAGGTCGCGATCCATACCGACACGCTCAATGAATCGGGCTTCGTCGAGGATACGATCGCGGCCTTCAAAGGCCGCACGATTCATTCGTTCCACACCGAAGGCGCGGGCGGCGGCCATGCTCCCGACATCATTCGCGTCTGCGGCGAGCGCAATGTGCTGCCGGCCTCGACCAATCCAACGCGGCCTTACACGGTCAATACGCTCGACGAGCACCTCGATATGCTGATGGTGTGTCATCACCTCGATGCCAAGATTCCCGAGGACGTGGCCTTCGCGGAGAGCCGGATTCGCGCTGAAACCATTGCGGCCGAAGATATCCTCCATGACCTCGGCGCCTTCTCGATGATGTCGTCCGACAGTCAAGCGATGGGCCGGGTCGGCGAGGTGATCATTCGCACTTGGCAGACCGCCGACAAGATGAAGCGGCAGCGCGGGCCCCTACCCGAGGATAGGCCCGGTAACGACAATTTCCGGGCGCGGCGCTACATCGCCAAATACACGATCAACCCGGCAATTGCCCAGGGCATCGCGCGGCATGTCGGATCGATCGAGATCGGCAAGCTCGCCGATCTGGTGATTTGGTCGCCCGCTTTCTTCGGGGTGAAGCCCGACATGGTGCTGAAATGCGGCACGATCGCGGCCGCGACGATGGGTGACCCTAACGCCTCGATTCCGACGCCGCAACCGGTTCATTACCGCCCGATGTTCGGCGCGTTTGGTCGCGCCCGACTCAACAGCGCCGTCACGTTTGTGAGTAGCGCATCCCTTGAGCGCGGTCTCGCGAGCGAGCTGAGTCTTTCGCGGCCGCTGCTCGCGGTCGGCAATACGCGCGGCGAGATCTCGAAAGCGAGCATGATTCTGAACGATCGGACGCCGGTCATCGAAGTCGACCCGGAAACCTACGAAGTGCGCGCGGACGGCGAGCTGCTGACCTGCGAGCCGGCGACGGTGCTGCCGATGGCGCAGCGATATTTTCTGTTCTGACATGAGACGGGCCTTGCGCGTCGAGCCTGCCGGTCATTGGCCGCGCGATTCGGCGAGCGGAACGATCACGCTCGACCACGAAAGCCGGCATCGGCGGCGTTTGCAGCTCGCGACCGACGCCGGCGAGTTCTTCCTCCTTGATCTCCCACGCGCCGTGGTGATGGGAAATGGCGACGGGCTCGGCCTCGACGACGGCAGCTGGATAGAGGTGCGCGCCAAGGCCGAAGCGCTGCTCGAAGTGACGGCTTCGCCGGCGGTTCTGTGCAAGCTCGCCTGGCATATCGGCAATCGCCATATTCCCGCGGCAATCGAGCCGCATCGCATCTTGATCCGCGACGACCATGTGCTCGCCGAGATGCTAACAGCGCAAGGCGCGATGCTACGCCGGGTCAGCGAGCCCTTCATGCCCGAAGCGGGGGCTTACGACACACACAATCATGAGCACCGCCATGAGCACTGAGGCCGCCCTCTTTCGCTTGCTGACTTGGCTGTCGCCTTCTTATCCGATCGGCGCTTACAGCTATAGCCACGGCATTGAATACGCGGTCGAGGCCGGGCTCGTGACCAACAGCGCGACGCTCATCGACTACATCGCCACCGCGCTCGAGCATGGCGGCGGACGCTGCGACGCGGCGCTCCTGGTTGCCGCTTGGGGTGCCGCGCGCGACTTAGATCATGCGCGTCTCGATGAGGTCGCCGATTTCGCGAGCGCGTGGCGCAGCACAGCTGAACTGGCGCTCGAGGCGGAGACGCAGGGTCGCGCCTTTCTGTCGACAACCCGCGCGGCCTGGCCGCAGTCGGAGCTCGACGCTTTCGCGGCGAGCAGAGTGGGCGCGGTCGCGCTCCCCGTCGCCGTTGGTCTGGTGGCGGCATTTCATAGCGTCGAACTTCCCGCCGTGCTCACCGCCTATCTCCATGCCTTCGCCGCCAATCTCGTTTCGGCCGGCGTAAGGCTCGTTCCGCTTGGGCAGACGGACGGCCAGCGCGCGCTGGCGTCGCTAAAGCCGGTGATCGAGCGCGTGACCGTCGCAGCGCAGCTCACACCTCTCGAGGAGGTTGCGACCGCCGCCCCGATCATCGATTGGTGCTCGATGCGTCACGAAACGCAATACACGAGGCTCTTCCGCTCATGACGGCGATCGATCGCGGACCCTTGCGCGTCGGCATTGGTGGGCCAGTGGGTTCCGGCAAGACGGCGCTCGTCGACCGGCTATGCAAACAAATGCGCGATCATTTCGAGATCGCCGTCGTCACCAACGACATTTACACCAAGGAGGATGCCGAGTTCCTAACCCGCGCGGAGGCGCTGCCGGCGGAGCGCATCATCGGGGTCGAGACCGGCGGCTGTCCGCATACGGCGATCCGCGAAGATGCGTCGATCAATCTCGCGGCGGTCGAAGAAATCTGCGGCCGCTTCCCGCGGCTCGACATCGTCTTCATCGAATCGGGCGGCGACAATCTTTCGGCCACTTTCAGCCCCGAGCTAGCCGACGTCACGCTCTACGTGATCGATGTCTCCGCGGGGGACAAGATTCCGCGCAAGGGCGGACCCGGGATCACGCGTTCTGACCTGCTTGTGATCAACAAGATCGATCTTGCGCCCCTCGTTGGCGCGAGCCTCGAGGTGATGGACCGCGACGCGCGCAAGATGCGCGGCGCGCGACCGTTCCTCTTCACCAATCTCAAGGAAAACCGCGGCGTTGCCGAAATCGCACGTTTCATCGTCGAGCAGGGCGGCCTGGACGCCTGAGCCAGTGATTGGCCAGCTGAGCGTGCCGTTCTGTCGTTTAGCTAAGATCCGGTTTGGGTCATGAGCGGTATTAAGAACGCCGATCGGGCTTTGTCTGCTCATAGCCGATAAGCGGACATTCGAGATTCGCTTCGGCTCTTCGCCTATGTACCAGAAACGGACGTCGGGAGTCACGCATGGGCGCCAGCGCGCGCCGGGCTAGTCTTTAATCCCCCGCGCCGCAAAGACATTGATCTCTCGATTGTGCTAGGCTCAGCGAAAATCGCCGTTCCGTGGCAAAGGCGATCACAGGGAGGGAGAGCCATGAACATCAGGACGCTCACTGCCGCAACGATCTTGGCGGCTTCTGTCTCGACCGGCGCAAGCGCCGATCCTTGGAAGATCCGCGTCGGCTGGGTCACGACGCCGACGCATATGCAGCCAATCATTGACGAGCTGCACAACCGGCATAGCGAAATCTTCCCCAATTTCGGCAAGACCTACACGGTCGAGAGCATCCACTTTAATGGGACAACCCCACAGATCACCGCACTCGCGACCAACGAGCTCGATATAGCCGCCTTCGGACCGGAGGCGCTCGCGCTCGCCGTCGATAACGCCCATCTCGACGTCAGAATGATTGCGGACGTGTTCCAGGATGGCGTGCCCGGTTACGCCAGCATTACCTTCGTGGTGCGAAAGGACAGTCCGATTCACAAGGTCGAGGATTTACGCGGCAGGGTGGTGGCGACCAACGCGATCGGTTCGTTCGGCGATTCCGCGATGCGCATCGTGCTACGCAAGCATGGACTACAGGACAACGACTTCACCAGCGTCGAGACGAATTTCAACACGATGCCAGCGATGCTCGATGAAGGCAAAGTCGAGCTCATCAATCTCTTGCCGCAGTTCCGTTACATGATGGAGAAAGAAGGAAAATACCGGACGCTCTTCACCGCTGAGGAAGGCGAGGGACGTATTCAGGCAGTGCTGTGGGCGATGCGCGCCGAGGTGCTCGCGGCGCATCGTGCCGCCGTCGTCGACTTCCTCGCCGACCATATTCGCGCCGTCCGCTATTTAATCGATCCGGCGCATCATGACGACACGGTGGCGGTGGTCGCGGCCGTGACTAAGGCGAAGCCCGACACGTTGCAATACGTCTATACCAAGACCGATTCCTACCACGATCCCGACGGTAAGCCCGACGTGGTGGCAACCCAGCGCGCGCTCGATGTCGAATTGAAATACGGCCTCATCAACAAGACCCTGACCGTGTCGCCGAAATATGTCGATCTTGGACCGGTCGAAGAAGCCGCCAATCGGCTCGGCGGTTCGTAAGCATGTCTATCCCGGGCGAGGAGCCGATCGCACCGACTCGGCTCCTCTCCATTCCGATGAGCGATGGTGTCAAGATCGTGGCGGTGCTCTTCCTACCGCCGGGCAAGGAACGATTCCCGACCTTGCTGGCCGCCTCGCCCTATCGCTTCGACAATGACGTGGCGCCCGCGATTCCGCTCTTCCTATGGCGCGAGACGGGTCCCATCGGCTGGTATCTTGAGCAAGGCTATGCTTATGTGCATATGGATGTACGCGGCACCGGCCGGTCGGGTGGCGAGTTTCGATACCAATGCAAGCGCGAGCAACGCGATCTCTATGAAGTGATCGAATGGATCGCCGTGCAGCGATGGTCCAATGGCAAGGTTGGCGGCATCGGCCAATCCTATTTCGCGCGCTCGCAATGGTTCATGGCGACGCAGAATCCGCCGCATCTTGCATGCGTCGCCCCTTATGACGGGCATATCGATACTTATCGCGATTCGGCCTATACGGGTGGCATTCCCGGTGGCTATCCAACGAGCTGGTGGGAGCAGGTGCGGACCGTCAACGCCTATCCGACCACCGGCAAAAAGCGCTTTGTGGATTACGATTACCCCGCGCAGGTGAAGCGCCATCCCACCTATGACGCGTGGTGGCGCGAGCGCGCCGCCGCGGAAAAGCTCGCGAAGATCAAAACGCCTGTGTTCTCGATTGGCGTCTGGAGCAAGGTCGATCTCCATCTCAATGGCAACATTGTCGGGTTTCAGCGGGCAGGCGGACCGAAGAAATTGCTTGTTTTCGGCTCGTCGGATCTCTACGCGGCGGTTGCCGATTATTCGAGCGTTGCGTTTCACGAACGTTATCTGCTCGCATTTTACGATTGCTATCTGAAAGGCCGGCGCACCTCTTACCTTGATGAGCCCACGGTGCGCTATTTCGTAACGGGTGCAGATCGTTTTGACAGGGCCCAATCATGGCCGCCAACGTCTGCGCGCTATGTTTCCTTTTATCTCGGCAAGGGTCCGAGCGGCAGCGTCGCCTCACTCAATGATGGCGCCTTATCGCTTGCCGCGGCCGATGCGCAAGGCAGCACGACGATCTTCGAGTATCCACACCCAGAATGGCGCATGGGCGTCGTCGGCTTCGGCAAGGACGGGCGTCCCGATCCGGTGCGGCGTGTCCTGACCTTCGTGACGCCGCGGCTCGAGCGTGACCTCGAAATCGCCGGGCCGATCGAGCTCATTCTCCACGCCTCATCGAGCCGCGAGGACACAGATTTTTTTGTCAAGCTATCGGAACAAATGGCGCAATCGGAGGTGGATCGTCAGGCGGATCTCCAGCCGCGCTCACGGATCGTGACCAAGGGCTGGCTGCGCGCTTCGATGCGCACCATCGATAAGAAGCTCTCCCTACCACACGCGCCGCATTACGCTTTCACCAAGCCGCAGAAACTGACTCCTGACCGGGTCTATGAATTCGTCATCGCCGTAATGCCGACCGCGTATCGATTCAAGAGCGGCAGCCGTATTCGGCTTGAGCTCGCGAACGGCGATTCAAGCGTGACAGAAGGGGTCTTCGCGCATCCCTATACGCCTGACAAGGTCGGGCGGGACATCATCCATCACGATGCGCGCTATCCGTCGCGGCTGCTCCTGCCGCGGACTAACTAAGCCTCGTGCAAGCAGGATGAATTCGTGTAACACACCGCCGCGACGACTGCGTTGGCTCTCTTCCGCGCGGTAGCGTGCTTTTTCTTGTGGAATTGATCGAGATCAACGTTGGATGGCGCTGCTCGGCGCGCTTTTCGCGCTGCCGGCCATCACGTCCGTCTGCCAAGCGGCAGATTTTGCGACCGACATGGCGACCGCGAAAAGTGAGGCCAAGCGCTGGCAACCCGACGCGATGCTCGTCGAGGTGATCGCTGCGCTGCGGCCCGACGGCACCCTCGGGCCCGACCGGGTGCCGGTCTTCCAGTTTGTGTCGCCTGCCACTCGGCAAGGCCTCACGGTGGTCGCGATGCCGGACAAGCCGATGGTCATGCCGAGCCCGGCCGATCCTTCGGCGGTCCCGATCCCCGACGGCTTCATTGGCCTCACCGAGGCAATCGCTGCGGCGCGCAAGCAGGGCTTCGGTCCGCCCGTTCAGGCGAGCCTCAAGGCCTATCCGACCGCGAACGGGCCGCGGACGGTCTGGCAACTCGCTGGCACCCCAACGG
>Ga0070732_10000283_pt1 | contig 35568 bp, 27 predicted proteins | sample Coa_R1_5_FD_66449 | JGI IMG/M metagenome (GOLD analysis project Ga0070732, IMG submission 66449) | Surface soil microbial communities from Centralia Pennsylvania, which are recovering from an underground coalmine fire - Coalmine... | ecosystem: Environmental > Terrestrial > Soil > Unclassified ... | reverse complement strand
TGCACGTAGCGGCGGCTGCCGGCGCGCGCGCGGTAGCGCGCCGGATACGGGAGCGAGGCGGGCCCGAACACCTCGCGCCAGCGGCGGCGGCGGCGCAGGCGGTAGGCGTTGTCGAGCGCGTGCCCGGCCTCGTGGCGCAGGATGCGCCGCAGCAGGCGCGTGTTGCCGCCCTCGGCCTCGTGCATGATGCGCCGCTCGAGCTGCTCGAGGCGCGGGTGCGCCAGGTAGAACGGCACGGCGATGCCCGGCACGCCGTCCGGAGAAAACCATTCCTCCGACAGCCACACGTGCGGCCGCACCGGCAGGCCGCGCCGCTCCAGGTCCTGGTACAGCCGGCGCACGTGGCGCGCCAGCGGCGAGCGCTCGATGGAGAGCTTCAGGTCGCAGAAGCGCACCTTGAGCAGCTCCTCGTCGGAGAGGCGCACCCATGGCCGCGGTGCGCGTCGCACGGCACGACGCGCGGCGGCGACGGATGGACGGCGGGCGCGCAGGCGGGGCATAACGGGCGAGAACTACACGGAAGTTGAGACGCGAGCTTACCCAAGCGCCCCGCGAGTGTCTCCAGCGCGCGGCGGATTTTTGCGCGCCGGGGCGCGCGGCCGCGCTAGCCGCCGAACTCGAGCATGACGTGGGCCAGCAGCCGGTCGGCGCAGCCCTCCAGCATTTGCAGTTTCATCAGGCTGTTGCGCCACAAAGTGGGGATGCCGCTTGCAGAGTAGTGCGCACCCGCGAGCGCCCCGCACACCGCCGCCACGATGTCCGAGTTGCCCCCGAGGTTGGCGGCCGCCAGCACCGCGTCGCGGAAGTTGCCGGTGCCGGCGAATATGTCGAGCGCGACGTTCAGTGCCTCGCTGGCCGTCTGGCCGGGGACCGGCGGCACCGCCGGGGCCGGGACCGGCTGGGGCAGCGTCTCGGGGACCGCGCGGGTCTGCTCCAGGATCGCCGCCTTGGGACGTCCCGCGAGTGCGGCGTGCAGCGCCTGGGCCAGCGAGCGGCACGCCGCCAGCACCGCCGGCGCCTGGATGGTGGTGCGGGCGGCCTCGGCCGCGTACTCCATGGCCTGGGCGGGCTGCGCGAAGTAGTACAGCGCCACGGCCGCGACGCGCGACAGCGCCTCCGGGTCCTGGGCCTCGGGGTCGTGGGTGCCGAAGTAGGTGTGGCGCCGCCACTGCGACAGCGCCAGGGCGCGCGCGGTGCCGGCGGTGATGCCGACGCACTGCCCGGTCGCCGACAGGTAGCCCTCGCGCTGCCAGCGCCGGTAGCGGGCCAGCTGGTCGTGCGCGTCGAAGCCACACTCGAGCAGGCTCTCGGCCAGGCACAGGGTCATCGCCGTGTCGTCACTCCAGGCCCCGCGCGGCAGGTCGAACGGGCCGCCGCCGAGCAGGTCCCCGACCGGTGCGAAGCGGCCCGGGCGGCCGAACTGCGTGGCCGCCGCCACCGCATCGCCGGCGGCCAGGCCGATGAGCGCGCCCACGAAGCGGCCGCGCAGGCCGCGGGCGGCGGCGAGGGTCTCCGGGTCGAGCAGCGGGTCGCGCTCGGTGTGCAGCGTCCAGCGCCGGACGAACTCGCTCTGCGCGCCGGTCTCCGGGACCTGCGGCCAGTCGCGGGCGCGGCCGCTGGCGCGCCAGCGCCGGTTGAGCTCCGCCAGCGCCTCCTCGGCCGAGAACCCCTGCTCGGCCAGCAGGCACCCGGCGACCATGCCGGTACGTCCGATGCCGGCGCGGCAGTGCAGGTAGACCACGCGCCGCGAGCGCAACGCGTGGCGCAGGCAGTCGAGGACCTCGGCCATGTGCGCCGGGCTTTCCGGCAGGCCGTGGTCGGCGATCGGGCGGCGGAAGTAGTCGGTGTCGAGAGGCAGCAGCGACTCGTAGGGCTCGAGCTCCCCCGGCTCGGTCAGATCGACGAAGCAGCGCACCCCGGCCGCGCGCAGCCGCGCCAGGCGCGCGCGCGTCCCCTCGGGCGTGCCGCCGGCCGGGTATTCGCCGGCCAGGAGCGTCCCGGGCAGCACCCAGTAGCAGTTGGGCAGCGGCAGCGGGCCGTCGGCGGCGGCTGGGGGCGGCATGCCGGTGCCTCTAGGCCGGAAGCGCTGCGGCGGCGGCGAAGGCCAGCGCCTCCTCGTCCTGCTCGCTCATCGGCGCGACCCGCTGCGCCTCGAGACCGGCGAAGTCGAAGTGGCGCGGGTCAGCCAGGTGGGCCGGCTCGACGTGGCGCAGCGCCGAGAAGATCGACTCGGTGCGGCCCGGGAAGTCGCGCTCCCAGGCCTGCAGCATGTTCTTGACCGCCACGCGCTGCATGTTGTCCTGCGAGCCGCACAGCCGGCACGGGATGAGCGGAAAGCCGCGCCCGCGTGCGTAGCGGGCGATGTCACGCTCGGCCACGTAGGCGAGCGGCCGGATGATGACGTGGCGGCCATCGTCGGAGCGCAGCTTCGGCGCCATGGCCTTCAGGCGCCCGGCGAAGAACAGATTGAGGAACAGGGTCTCGACGATGTCGTCGCGGTGGTGTCCGAGCGCGATCTTGGTGACGCCGCGCTCGAGCGCGAAGCGGTACAGGGCGCCGCGGCGCAGCCGCGAGCACAGCCCGCACATGGTGCGGCCTTCCGGCACCACGCGCTTCACCACGCTGTAGGTGTCCTGCTCGATGATGTGGAACGGCACGCCGAGGGCCGCGAGGTACTCGGGCAGGACGTGGGCCGGGAACTCCGGCTGTTTCTGGTCGAGGTTGACGGCGAGCAGCTCGAAGCGCACCGGGGCGCTGCGCTGAAGCGACAGCAGCAGGTCGAGCAGCGTGTAGGAGTCCTTGCCTCCCGACAGACACACCATCACCCGGTCGCCGGCGCTGATCATGCGGTAGTCGGCGATGCACTTACCGACCGAGCCGCGCAGCTGCGCGGCGAGGCGGTTCAGGGTGCGGGAAGGCTTCGCTGCGGCGGACGTCACGGCGGCAGAAGGACCTCGAAAGCTGTCAGGCCTCAGGCAGCGGCGCTGCTGGCGGTGCTCTCGAGATACTTTGCCTCGACGTAGCGGATGAAGGAAGTGGCCGACAGCGGCTTGCCGGTGGCGCCCTTGAGCAGCTCCTGCACCGGCACCTTGGCGCCGAGGCCGTGGACGTGGGTGCGCAGCCAGCCGAACAGGCCCGCGAACTCCCCGTGCGCCAGCTGCTCATCGAGCGCCGGGAGCTCGGCGCGCAGGCTCTCGTTCAGCTGCGCCGCGATCACCGCGCCGAGCGCGTAGGAGGGGAAGTAGCCGAACGAGCCGACCGCCCAGTGGATGTCCTGCAGGCAGCCGTCGGCGTCGTTGCTGGGACGGATGCCGAGGCGCTGCTCCATGCCGGCGTTCCAGGCCTCGGCCAGGTCGCGCACCGCCAGCTCCCCCGACAGCAGCTGCTTCTCGAGCTCGTAGCGCAGCATGATGTGCAGCGGGTAGGTGAGCTCGTCGGCGTCGACGCGGATCAGGCCGCGCTGCACGCGCGTCAGGTGCCCGTAGACGTTCTCGACGTCCCATTCCGGGCCGCCGGTGCCGAAGTGCTTGGCGATGAGCGGCTGCACGTAGCGCACGAACGGGCGGCTGCGGCATACGATCATCTCGAGGAGCAGCGACTGGCTTTCCTCGAGCGCCATGCCCCGGTCGTGCCCGACCGGCTGGTCGCGCCAGTCCTGCGGCAGGCCGAGGTCATACATGGCGTGCCCGGTCTCGTGCAGCGCGCCGAGCAGCCCGGAGAACACGTCGTCGGGGTCGAAGCGGGCCGTGATGCGGATGTCCCCGGGACCGCCCTCGGTGAAGGGATGCTCGCTCTCGTCGAGCCGGCCGCGGTCGAAGGGGAAGCCCACCGCCTTCATGACCTCGACCACCAGGGCGCGCTGCTTGGCGGCCGGGAACTTGCCGATCAGCGGCAGCAGCGGCTGCCCTTCCTGTACCGCGATGGCCTCGCGGATCAGGGACGGCAGCCGCCGCGACAGGGCCTTGAACATGGCGTCGATGTCGGCGGTGGTCAGCCCGGGGCTGAACTCGTCCACCAGCGCGTCGTAGGGGGCGAGGTTCAGCGCCTGGCCGAGCAGCGCCGCCTTGTCGCGCACCAGGTGCACGACCTCCTCGAGGTAGGGGGCGAAGGCCTCGAACTTGCCGCTGGCGCGTGCCTCGAGCCAGCGGGACTCCGCCTTCGAGGCGGCCTTGGTCAGCCGCGACACGAGCGTCACCGGCGTCGCGATGGCGTGGTCGCGCTGACGGCGCATCTCGCGCAGGTTGGCGATCTGCCAATCGGCGAGGCCCTGGGTATTGGCCTGTGCCCGGTCGAGGAGCCGCGTGATGCGCGGCGCCGTCAGCAGCGCATGGTGCTCGGTCTCGAGCGCGGCGAGCTGATCCCCGCGTACGTCGGCGCTGCCCCGCGGCATCATCACCGCCGCGTCCCAGCGCAGCAGCGCGAGCGCGCCGCGGAATGCGTGCAGGCGCCTGAACTCCTGTTCGAGCTGCTTGTAGGGCGAGGCAGACATGCGGCGGTTCGACTCGGCGGGGACGGCCTGTAGTCTATCAAATCCGGAGACCGCCCGCCCCGGCGTATGTTTTTTATTTTATTTAAATCAACCAGTTATACTATATGACAAGTGTTTGACGACGAACGTCCCTTGACGCCGGGCCTGCGTAAGTGGAAGCCGGGCGCACCCGATTATGTCGAAGCGGATGGCCTTCAGGGAGAGGCGGCCGCGACCAGGCGGACGCCGCCCGGGGCCGCCGGGTGCAGGGTCTGCCAGGCGAGCATGGCGCGCTTGCGTTCGGGCCCCCAGCGATAGCCGCCGAGACTGCCGTCCTTGAGCAGCACGTTGTGGCAGGGGATAAGCCAGGCGACGGGGTTCGAGCCGACCGCGTTCCCGACCGCGCGCGCCCCGCCGGCGACGCCGGCCGCCCCCGCCAGCGCCTGGTAGCTGGTCGGACCGGTGGCGTGCGTCTCGAGCAGCGCCTCCCAGACCTTGAGCTGGAAGTTCGTACCGCGTACCGCCAGGCGCAGCGGGGCGGCGGCGTGCGCCGGCGCATCCCAGATGCGCGCGGCGAGCGCGGCGGCCGCCTCGTCATCGCGCCGCAGCTGCGCCTGCGGCCACTGTGCCGTGAGCTCCGCGAGGGCGGCGCGCTCGCCCCCCGGCTCGACGAAGCTCAGGTGCGACACGCCGCGCGCCGTGCTCGCCAGCAGCGCCCGTCCGAACGGGGTATCGCTGAAGCCGCAGTCGAGCTGCAGGCCGAAGCCGCCGCCCTTGAGTTCTCCGGGGGTCACGCCGTCGAGCGTGACGATGAGATCGTGCAGGCGGGAGGGGCCGGACAGCCCGACCGCGAACGAGGCCTCGAGCACCGAGGGGGTGCTGGCGAGCGCGGCACGCGCGGCGCGCGCGGTGACGAACCCCAGGTACTGCTTGGGCGTGATGCCGGCCCAGCGGCGGAACAGCCGGTTGAAATGGAACTCCGACAGGCGCGCCTGCGCGGCGATGGCGGCCAGCCGCGGCTGGGTGCGGAAGTTGGCATCGATATAGCGGATGGCGCGCGCGATGCGCGCGAAATCACGGCTGTCGAGGAAGGTGCTGTCGTGCATGGCGGCCATGATAGTGAGGCCGGCGGCGGCCGCGACCCGATTCTTGCGGCGCCCTCGCCTGCTGCGGCCTTCGGTTACACTGCTGCCCGGCGCGCCCTCAGGGCCACAGATGCGCGTGCTGCGGCCAGCGGGCCACGGCCACGCCCACGCCGATCGATACCACCACGAGCAGAGTGACCGTCAGCCCGATCAGCAGGCGCCGCATCACCACATCATAACCTCTGACTGCCGCCAGGAACTCACCCCGCCCGTGCCCGCAACCTCCGCCATCTGCCTGCTCGCCTCCGAGGTCGAGCCGCTGTCGAAGACCGGAGGGCTCGCAGACGTCGCCGGTGCCCTCACCAAGTACCTGCACGGCGCCGGGCACGACGTGCGCACCTTCACGCCCTGCTACGCCTCCATCGACCGCGCCGCCTGCAAGGCACAGCCGGTGGCGGGCGTAGCGCAGGTACCCGTCAGCGTCGGCCCGCATGCCTACGTGTTCTCGCTGCTGCGCGCCGAGCTGCCCGGCGGGGCGCCGGTGTACCTGATCGACTGCCCGGCGCTGTACGCGCGCACCAGCCTCTACACCAGCGAGCCGGACGAGCACCTGCGCTTCCTGGCGCTGACGCGCGCCGCCCTGACCGCCTGCCAGCGCCTCGCCTGGGCGCCGCAGATCGTCCACTGCAACGACTGGCACACGGCGTTCGCACCGCTGTTCCTGCGCACCAGCTTCGCCGCCGACCCGCTGTTCGCCGGCACGCGCAGCGTGCTCACCATCCACAACATCGGCTACCAGGGCATCTTCGCCGCCACCCAGGTGGCCGACCTCGGCCTGACGCCGGCGCAGCAGCACCTGCTGCACCAGGACGACCTGCGCGCCGGCAGCATCAACGCGCTACGCCACGGCATCCTGTATGCGGACGCCATCACCACCGTGAGTCCCACCCACGCGCGCGAGATCTGCACCGACGAGTACGGCATGGGGCTGCAGGACAGCCTGCGTGTGCGCGCCGCCGCCGGCGCGGTATCCGGCATCCTGAACGGGGTCGACTACGACGACTGGGACCCCGCGCGCGACCGCTACCTGCCGGTGCACTACAGCGCCGACGACCCGCGCGGCAAGAACGAGCTGAAGCGCGAGCTGCTGCACGACCAGCGCCTCGAGGAGTCCCCGCGCACGCCGCTGGTGGGCGTGGTGAGCCGCCTCGCCGTGCAGAAGGGTATCGAGCTCATGTTCACCGCCCTGCCGAAGCTGCTCGCCGCGCGGCCCTTCAATTTTGTGGCGCTCGGTAACGGCGAGCCGCTGTACGAGGAGTTTCTCACCGGCCTCACGCGGCGCTTCCCCGGGCGCGTGGCCTTCACCTGCGGCTACGACGAGGAGCTCGCGCACTGGATCGAGGCGGGCGCGGACATGTTCCTCATGCCCTCGCGCTACGAGCCGTGCGGTCTCAACCAGATGTACAGCCTGCGCTACGGCACGGTGCCGATCGTGCGCCGCACCGGCGGGCTCGCCGACTCGGTCGAGCACTACGACCCGAAGAGCGGCCGCGGCACCGGGGTGGTGTTCAACGACTTCGACTCCCCGGCGCTCGAGTGGGCGCTCGGCACCGCGCTCGACCTGTACGCGAAGCCGCAGCATTGGCGGCGCCTGATGGACAACGGCATGCGGCGCGACTTCTCCTGGCAGCGCCAGGGGTCGCTGTACGTCGAGCTGTACGCGGGCCTTACTGCAGCCTGAACGAGCCGCGCTGCTCGAACGGAATCGAGCGCAACAGACCCTGCGACAGCTCGACCTTGCCGCTGAGGCGGTAAGGCACCTGCTCCTGCAGGGCGTTCGGCCCGCGCGCCATGAGCTGCATGAGCGCCGCGGCGAGGTTGGTGGTGACGCTCATGTCGAACTCGGCATCGCCCTGCGCCGGCACCACGAAGCTCGCCTCGGACTGCCCGGTGGCCGCCGCCTGTCCCATGACCTCCATGTCGTAGCTGATGCCGCGCACCGGCAGGGCGCGGTCATTGGGGTTGTGCACGTGCAGGCGCACGCGCAGGTGCTGCTCCCAGACGCTGCTGCTGAGCAGCGTCACCCCGACGACCGACAGATCGGGCCTCTCGAGGTGCGGCGCGCACGCCGCAGCGAGCAGCGCGGCGAGCGCGACAGCCGGGCGCAGCGGGTGCCTCATGTGCGGCCGTCCGCCATCAGCTACGCCCGTAAGTGCGGTTCAGCTGCGCGCAGTGCTGCGCGAGCTCGTCGCTGAGCGAGTGCTGCGGCAGGCGCCACACCCAGTTGCCGCTCGAGGTGCCCGGGGTGTTGAAGCGCGCCTCGGTGCCGAGGCCGAGCAGGTCCTGCACCGGGATCACGGCCAGCTGCGCCACCGAGGCAAGCACGGCGCGGATGAGCGCCGCCGGCATGGGCTCGTTCGCCCCCAGGTAGTAGTCGACGCGCCCGCGGGTCACCGGGTCCAGGCTCGAGTACCAGCCGAGGGTGGTGTCGTTGTCGTGGGTGCCGGTATAGGCGACGCAGTCGCGCTCGACCCGGTACGGCACGTGCGGATTGCCGGGGTCGCCGTCGAAGCCGAACTGCAGCACCTTCATGCCCGGCAGAGCGAAGCCGTGCTTGAGAGCCAGCACGTCATCGGTGATGACGCCGAGGTCCTCGGCCACGAGCGGCAGGTCGCGGAACTCGGTGCGCAGGCGCTGCAACAGCTCCGCGCCGGGAGTGGTCAGCCAGGCGCCGCCGCGCGCATCGGGAGCGCCGGCCGGCACCGCCCAGTACGCGGCGAGCGCGCGGAAGTGATCGACGCGCAGCAGGTCGAGTCGCTGCAGTTGCACGCGCACCCGCGTCAGCCACCAGGAGAAGTCCGTGCGCTGCAGCGCCTGCCAGTCGTAGACCGGGTTGCCCCACAGCTGGCCGAGCTCCGAGAAGTAGTCCGGCGGCACCCCGCCCACCTTGGCCGGCTCGCCCCCCGGGGCGAGCTGGAACAGCTCGCGGTGCGCCCAGGTCTCGACCGAGGACGGACCGACGTAGAACGGCAGGTCACCGAACAGCCGCACGCCGCGCTCGTGGGCATAGTCGCGCAGCCGCTGCCACTGCACCCAGAAGGCGTACTGCTCGCGCTCGATGCGCTCGACCTCGGCGCCGAGCGCGCGGCGCGCCTGCTCCAGCGCCCGCGGCTCGCGGTCGCGCAGCGGCACCGGCCAGCGCCAGAAGGCTGTCCCGCCGTGGGTACGGGTGAGCGCCTCGAACAGCGCGTAGTCCTCGAGCCAGGCGCTGGAGGCGGCGAGGAAATCCGCGCCGATGGGTGCGTGCGGGTCGGGGAGCTCGGCCGGGTCGAGGAAGGCGGGGTTGCCGGCGCAGTCCGAGCGCACCCAGTAGGGCGAGAAGTCGGCGCCGACCGGGCCGGCCGGCAGGATCTGCCACACCGAGAAGCCGGCCGCGACCAGCCAGTCGATGCAGGCGCGCCCGCCGCGGCCGAGCGCGGCCTCGAGCGCCGACATCGGCAGCAGCACGCCGGCGCGGCGGCGATCAAAGACCGGCAGTCTGTCCCGGTTCATGCGCGCCTCCGTGCGCTGCCTGCCTCAGGCGCTGGCGCGGCGCATGACGCCGCCGAGCTCGGGGCTGCCGTGGCCGGTGGATATCGCATGCGCCAGCTCCGCCGGCGGGGTGAGGTTGAGCCGCCGGTACAGGGCGAGCAGCTGGCGGCGGTAGAGGCGGTCGAACTGGCTCACGGCATCGGCCGGGTTGTAGTCGCCGAACCACCAGAACCAGTCCGAGCTCTCGCACAGTGCCAGTTGCCGGCCGGCGGCGGCGCGTTGCGCCGGGTCCGTCATGTCGTGCATCGCGCGGTCATAGGCCTCCTTGGCCGCACACAGGAGGTCCCAGGCGCGGTTCTTGGCCGCGTCTCCCATCCAGGTGGCGAGGGTGCCGTGCACCCAGCTGCCGGCGCAGACCTTCGGCAGCGGCGCCGGCTGGATGCCGCGCGCCAGGCACTCGGACAGCGTCATGAGCTCGAGCTGCGGGTGCTCGGCGAGCTGCGCGTAGAGCGCGCGCAGGAAGTAGTAGCCGTTGAAGGGGTAGTGCTCCCAGGCGTTCTCGCCGTCGAGCGCGATCAGCACCGCGTGGTTCCCCTGGCCCTCGTAGCTGCGCGCCAGCTGCGCCAGCTCGTTGCCCAGGTTGACTGCGGCGTCATCGCCGTGCCAGGTCGCGTAGGTGAAGCCGATGAGGTCGGACAGCGCATCGTCGCGGAAGAAACAGTTCATGCCGGTGCCGCCGAGGCGGTACGGGCGGTTGTAGGCCAGCGGGTCCTCGGACGCCTTGGCATCGGCGAGTGCCAGGCTGCTGCGCAGCACGCCGGCGCTGCTCGCCGCCCAGCGGAAGCCGCCGGCCGCGAGCAGCTGCAGCGTCGCGGCGCTGATGGCCCCTTCCGCCGGCCAGCAGCCGGCGGGCGCGAAGCCGAAGGCGCGCGTGAACACGCGGATGGCCTCCTCGACGTGCCAGGTGGCGCGCACCGCCCCGCCCGGATAGCCCGGGTGCTCGGGCAGCCTCATGTGGGGCACCGCGTCGCGCGCCGAGCGAAAGTCGAGCAGCAGCGGGATGATCGGGTGGCCGTAGGGGGTGACCGAGAGCTCGCAGCGGCCGCGCTCGGCCAGCGCGCGGTAGCGCGGCACCACATGGCTCACGATCTCCCCGATCAGCGTCAGCAGGTCGCGGCGGTGCGCGGCGGAGAAGTCGCGGCCGCGCTCGGTGAGGCGGGCCACCAGCGGATGCACGCGGCGCACCGTCTCGCCGAGCCAGGCGAGGTGGTACCAGACCGCCAGGTCCTGGATGTACTGGTCGGAGGCGTAGACGATGCGCTCGGGCGTGCCGAGCGTCTCGGCGATGGTGGCGAGCTCGAGGTAGGGCCCGAAGCGCTCGATCATCTGCTTGCGCTGCGCCCTGAGGCAGGCGTGCAGCAGCTCGAGGCGCAGCTCCGGGTCGGTCGGCACCGGCTCGGGGCCGAGCAGCGCCAGCACCGGATCCGGCAGCGCGCTGCCCGAGCGCAGGTGCTCGCCGATGCGGCGGCCGAGCTCCTCGAGCTGCTCGATCAGCACCGGGGTGAAGTTCACCACCGCGCGCGCGGCCGGGTTGGCCTCCAGGTGCGCCGCCATGTCGGTGTAGTCCTTGATGGCGTGCAGGTAGGTCCAGGGCAGCGCGTACTGGCCGCTGAGCGCGTCGCGGTACTGCGGCTGGTGCATGTGCCACAGCAGGACGACCGGCAGGCGGGGGCTGGAGCTCATCCGCCTCAGCTGCCGGGCAGGCGGCGCAGCATGTCGGCGGTGACCAGCACCACGCCGTTGTCGGTGACGTGGAAGCGGCGCTCATCCTCGGCGCGGTCGGCGCCGATGCGCATGCCGTCGGGGACCTCGCAGCCCTCGTCGACGATGGCGTGGGTGATGCTGCAGCCGCGGCCGATCTCGGCGTGCGGCAGGATGACCGAGCGGTCGATGCTGGTGCGCTCCTCGACGCGCACGTCGGAGAACAACAGCGACTCGCGCACCACCGCCCCGGAGATGATGCAGCCGCCGGACACCATGGAGTTGACGGCCATGCCGCGGCGCCCGTCCTCGTCGAGGATGAACTTGGCCGGCGGCTGCTGCACCTGGTAGGTCCAGATCGGCCAGTCCTCGTCGTAGATGTTGAGCTCGGGACGCACGTGCACCAGCTCGAGGTTGGCGTCGTAGTAGGCGTCGATGGTGCCGACGTCGCGCCAGTAGCTCTGGGCGCGGGTCTTTACGTCCTGGAACGGGTACGCGAACACCTGGCGGTTGCCGTTGATGGCCTCGGGCAGGACGTTCTTGCCGAAGTCGTGGGCAGAAGTCTCGTTGGCGGCATCCGCGGCCAGCATGCTCTGCAGCAGCTGGGTGTTGAAGACGTAGATGCCCATCGAGGCGAGGACGCTGTCGGGACGACCGGGGAGCACGTCCGGCTGCGCCGGCTTCTCGGCAAAACGGGTGACCCGGTTCCACTCGGTGGCGGTCAGCACGCCGTAGTGACGCGACTCGCGGGCCGGCACTTCCACCACGCCCACGGTGATGTCGGCGCCCTTCTCCACGTGGTAGGCGATCATCGGCCCGTAGTCCATCTTGTAGATGTGATCGCCGGCCAGCACCAGCACGTGCTTGGGGTGGTGCGCCATGATCAGCTCGAGGTTCTGGTGCACCGCATCCGCGGTGCCGCGGTACCAGTCCGGCCCGAGCTGCTGCTGCGCCGGCACCACTTCCACGAACTCGCCGAACTCGCCCCGCAGGTAACTCCAGCCGTGATGCACGTGCTGGATGAGCGACTGTGCCTTGTACTGCGTCAGGATCGAAATCTGGCGGATGCCGGAGTTGACGCAGTTGGAGAGCACGAAGTCGACGATGCGGAACTTGCCGCCGAAGGGGGTGGCGGGCTTGCAGCGGTGCTCGGTGAGGTCGCGCAACCGCTCGCCGCGGCCGCCCGCCATGATGATCGCCAGCGTGCCGCCGGTCAGGCGGCTGACGTAGCGTCCGGAGGAAGCGCGGGCGGGTTGGCGCGACATGCCTGCCTACTACACCCTAACGGGCCGCCGGCGCGCAACTCCGCCGCGCGGCCTACAGCCACTTCATGAGGCCGAGCTCGTGCGGGTGCGACAGCAGCTCGTGCCAGGGATAGATGCGCACCTCGGTGCGGAACTGGCCGCACTGCGGCGGCTCGACGTCGAACGCGAAGATCATGGCGCCATCGGCTTCGTGCTCGTCGGTGGCGGTGAGCCCGGTGCGCCACAGCCCCTCGCGCTCGCCCAGGCCGTAGGAGCACAGCGGCGGCGCCGACAGGTCCGTCTCCGGCAGCAGGCGCGTGGCCACGAACTCGACGCGCACGTCGGCTGGCGCCAGGCCGTTCAGGCCCGCCGCCACGCGCAAGCGCAGCCGCTCGCCGCGCGGCAGGTCGCGCGCCGAGTCGCTGAGAAGCTTGAGGCTCACCTTGGGCCAGGCGGCGCGGACGCGCTGCTTCCACTCCGCCAGGGTGCGCGCGCCGGTGAAGCCGTCGGCGGCCAGACGCACGTACTGGCGCGACGCCGGCAGGTACAGCCCGCGCGTGTAGTCGAACAGCACGCGGCGCATGTTGAAGCGCGGGATCACGCTCGACATGGCGCGCTTGCAGTGCTGCACCCAGGCGCCGGGACAGCCGGACTCGTCGCGGCCGTAGTACAGCGGCAGCACCTCTTCCTCGAGCGTGCCGAGGATCATCTCGGACTCGAGCGTGTCGCGCCGCTCCGGGTCCTGCACCACCGAGGGCGGCACGCCCCAGCCGTTGTCCTGCATCCAGCCTTCCGCCCACCAGCCATCGAGGATGCTGAGGTTCAGCCTGCCGTTGATGGCGGCCTTCATGCCCGAGGTGCCGGAGGCCTCGAGCGGCGAGATCGGGTTGTTGAGCCACACGTCGACGCCGGACACGAGGCTGCGCGACAGCTGCAGGTCGTAGTCCTCCAGGAACACGATGCGGCCGGCGAACTCCTGGCTCATCATCAGCTGGCGCAGCTCCCGCAGCACGTGCTTGCCGGGCTCGTCCGCCGGGTGGGCCTTGCCGGCGAACAGCAGCACGACCGGCCGCTCGGCGTTGTTGACCAGGCGTGCGAGGCGCGCGCGATCGCGCAACAGCAGCGTGGCGCGCTTGTAGGTGGCGAAGCGCCGCGCGAACCCCAGGGTCAGCACGCCGGGGCGCTGCGGGTCGAGGAAGCGCGTCACGTGGCGCAGCTGCGCGGGACTTAGGCCCTTGCGCTCGTATTCGCGCCGCAGCCGCTCGCGCACGTTGACCAGCATGCGGCTCTTGACCTCCTGGGCGGTGGCCCAGTAGCGCTCATCGGAGACGCGCTCGAGCGCGCGCCAGTAGTCGATGTCGCGCAGCCGGTCGCGCCACTCGTGCCCCAGCTCGCGGTCGAAGAACTCCATCCAGCGCTGGTGCAGGAAGGTGGGCACGTGCACGCCGTTGGTCACGAAGCCGACCGGGTTGTCTTCCGGGCGCAGCTCCGGCCACTGGTCGCCGCACAGCCGCGCCGACACCGCCCCGTGCAGGCGGCTGACGCCGTTGACGTGACGCGTGCCGTTGAGCGCCAGGCGCGTCATGTTGAACAGGCCCGGCGCGGACGGTGCGCGCGCCAGCTCCAGGAAGCGCTCCGTCCCGATGCCCAGCTCGCGGATGAAGTCGGCGAAGTGCTGCACGATCAGGTCCGGGCCGAAGGCGTCGTGCCCGGCGGCCACCGGCGTGTGCGTGGTGAACACGCAGGCGGCGGCCACCGCCTCCAGTGCCGCGGCGAACGACAGGCCGCGCGCCATGTGCTCGCGCAGCAGCTCGAGGATCAGGAACGCGGCGTGCCCCTCGTTGAGGTGCCAGGCCGCGGGCTCCACGCCGAGCGCGCGCAGCGCGCGCACCCCGCCGATGCCGAGGATCATCTCCTGGCGCACGCGCGTCGATTCATCACCGCCGTACAGGCGATGGGTGATGTCGCGGTCCGACGGCGCATTCTCCGCGCAGTTGGTGTCGAGCAGGTACACCGGCACGCGCCCGACCTGCGCCTTCCACAGTCGCGCCACGACCTCGCGCTGCGCGATGCGCACGCTGACCTTGAGCCACTCGCCCTGCGCATTGCGTGCCGGCTCCACCGGCAGATCGCGCGGGTCACGCTCGCGGTACTCGGCGTGCTGCACCCCGTCGTTGTCGACCGTCTGCGTGAAGTAACCCTGCTCGTACAGCAGGCCCACCGCCACGAAGCTGGCGCGCTCGTCGCTCGCGGCCTTGCAGTAATCGCCGGCCAGCACGCCGAGGCCGCCCGAGTAGATCGGGAAGCTCTCGTGGAAGCCGTACTCCGCGCAGCAGTACGCCACCAGCGGCTCCTCCGCGGTCGGCGCCTTCACCTGCAGATAGGCATCGAAGTTCTCGAGCGCCTGGTGGTAGCGCGCGAGGTATTCCTGATCGCGCGCGCACGCCTCGAGCCGCTCCTGGTTCACGCACCGCAGCAGCAGGCGCGGGTTGCCGTTGGTCTGCTTCCACAGCTCCGGATCGAGGTCATCGAACAGCGCCCGGGTCGGGCGGTGCCAGCTGAAGAACAGGTTCGCCGCCAGTTCCGGCAGGCGGGACAGGCGCCCCGGGACTACCGGGGTGATTTCCAGGAGCGAATTTCTCATCAGGGCCTTTCTGGGAAGGAGCCGAAGTCTAGCAGCCGCGCCCCCCCATGCTTGGTCCCCGCCGGTGTGTGCCGGGGCCGCTGCGACGAGCCGTGCTGTTTAGTCGATAGTATTATTTGAGTGCTAGTACTGCTTAGTCTACAGTACTGGCCTATGGACGATAGTCTCGCCCGCAAGTTCCAGAAGGACCTGAACGCCGGGCTGGTGGCGCTCGTGTTACTGGGGGTGCTCGACAAGAGCACCGCAGATCTCTACGGCTACGAGATCGCCAAGCACCTGCAGCGCACCAACCAGGGCGAGTCGCTGTTCAAGGAAGGGACGATTTACCCGGTGCTGCGCACGCTGGCGGCCGCGGGACTACTCACCAGCCGTGTCGTGCCCTCGTACTCCGGGCCGCCGCGACGCTACTACCGCATCACAGACGAGGGCCGCGCGATGCTCGCCCAGTGGAGCGATATCTGGCGCCAGACGCGCGGCTTCGTCGACCGCTTCATTGAAGGAACCGCCGTATGAACGCTCCCCGCTCGATCGATGAGTATCTGAAGCAGCTGCGCGCCGCGCTCGCCGACCAGGACCCGGCGCTGATCCAGGACGCACTGTACGACGCCGAAGAGTACCTGCGCGCCGAGGTCGCGGCCCACCCCGACAAGTCCGAGGCCGACGTGCTCGAGCTCATCGCCAGCACCTACGGTGCGCCCGAGGAAGTGGCGACGGCCTACAAGGACACCGAGGCCAAGGTGAAGGCGGCACTCAAGACGCCGGCGCCCGCGAGCGCCGCCCCGCAGGCGTCGGCGTGGAAGCGCTTCTTCGGCGTGTTCCTGGACTTCCGCGCCTACTCGTCACTCTTCTATATGCTGCTGACGCTCGCCACCGGCATCCTGTACTTCACCGTGGTGGTGACCGGCCTGTCGCTGTCGGTGGGGCTCGGCATCCTCATCATCGGCATCCCGTTCTTCCTCGCCTTCATCGGCGTCACGCGCGTCATCTCCCTGGGCGAGGGGCGGCTGCTCGAGGCGGTGACCGGCGAGCGCATGCCGCGCCGCCCCATGCACCCGGGCCCGGCGGCTGGCTGGCTGACACGCATCGGCGAGATGCTGAAGGACGCCCGCACCTGGACCACGCTGCTGTACCTGCTGCTGATGCTGCCGCTCGGCATCGTGTATTTCACCGTCGCGGTAACTCTGCTGGCAATGGGACTGGCCTTCGTCAGCACCCCGCTGGTCATGCTCAGCGACTACTTCGGCTGGTGGGGGTTCGACGTCGACGATCACGTGCGCCTCGGGGGCTTCCTGGTGAGCGAGCACTCGGTGGTCGGCAGCATCGTGCTGTTCGTCCTCGGAGTGCTGCTGCTGACGCTCCTCATGCACGCCGCCCGCGCCATCGGTCGCGGTCACGTGCACCTCGCCAAGGCGCTGCTGGTGGTACCGGGGGCATGAGGCCGCCGCGCGCGGCGGGCCAGCGCGCCGCGATACACTGCGCGGCATGGTCCGGCCCGCCTCGCTCTGCACTCTGCTCCTGGTGGCGCTCGCGCCCGGCCTGCCGGCCGCGGCGCCCGCGCCGGCCGGGGCACGGCACGGCTGCCTCGCGAGCGGCGACGGTTACCTGCGCGCGGTGCTGCGCGGCGCGCTCAACCTCGACCTCGACTGGCACGACGCGGAGCTCGAATGCGAGGGCGGCCCTCGTCCCGATGGCACTGGGCTGCGCGTGAGCTTCGCAGGTCCTGCGCACGGCGACGGGCACCGCCTGCGCATCGTGTTCGGGGTCGAGTCGGTGCACGAGGGCAGCCCCGGACACGACCTGCCGACCAATCTCACCGTGATATTCGAGGGCGAGGAGCGGTTGTTCGCCACCCGCGGCGACGACCACTGCACCGTGGACGAGCTGCGCCAGGAGCGCGTCGGCGCCCTCGGCGGCCCGCGGCGCAGCTGGCGCATCGTCGCGCGCGGGTTCTGCATCGCCCCGGCGAGCACGCTCAACAGCGACGCCCGCATCCTCATGAGCCGGTTCGACTTCGCCGGCACCGCCACCTTCGAGGACGCGCCGCGCGAGGCGCGTCCCGCGCCCCACTAGGAAGTTCCGCATGCAGCCGTCCCGTCCCCGCGCCGCCCTCGCGACGATCGCCACCCTGGCGGCCGCCGCCCTCGCCGCCCAGGAGCCGACCCGGCCGCTCGACCTGGCGAGCTTCCCGCGCACCTCGCTCGAGGTCACCCACCGCGCCGCCGACCACACCACCCACCGCTATCCGTTCACGGTGTGGGTAGCGGACACGCCGGAGCGCGCCGAGCAGGGCCTGATGTTCGTCAGCGATCTGCCCGAAAGCCTCGGGATGGTATTCCCGCTCGACCCGCCGCGCGTCGAGAACATGTGGATGAAGAACACCTACATCGAGCTCGACATGCTGTTCGTCGCCGCGGACGGGCGCATCACCAAGATCATCGGGCACGCCCACCCGATGTCGCTCGATACGCTGAGCTCGGACGCCAAGGTGGCCGCGGTGCTCGAGCTCAAGGGCGGCGTGGCCGCGAAGCTCGGGCTGCGGACCGGGGATACGGTGACGTGGAAGAAGCCCGCGACCTGACGGGCTCGGCAGGCGGCGGCGCTCAGCCCGCCGGCCGATGCTTCTTGGACTTGCGCTTGTGGAAGATGGGCTTCTGGATCGGCTCGCCGTAGACCTTCGCTCCCGGCCGCCCCTGCGGCGCAAACGAGCTGGCCTTGGCGTGCGCGCCCTGCACGGCGCTGGAGACCGCGGTCATCGGCGCGGCGGCCCGAGCCGCGAACGCCAGGGCCAGTGCGGCGAGCGCCAGCGTGCACAGTGCGGCGGCTTTCATTGAGCCCCTCCTCGAAGTCGAAGGGAGTCTACTGAGCGTGCCGCGGCACGGACGTGACGTGGGTCGGGAACCCGCTCACGGCAGGCGGTGCGCGCAGCTTATGACAAGCGGCGCAGCGCGCGCGGCCTAGTCCTCGTCGGCGCGCGGGCGCCAGGCCTGCGCCAGCTCCTGCTGCTTGCGCGCCGGCACCGGATCGTAGTGGCTGAGCTCCATGGTGTAGGCGCCCTGGCCACCGGTGAGCGCCTTGAGGCGCGACTGGTACTCGGAGATCTCGGCGAGCGGCACGAACGCCATGACCGTGGCGCGCTGCCCGGGCAGGGTGTTGTTGCCGTTGATGCGCGCGCGCTTGGTGGCGAGATCGCCGGTGATGTCGCCGATGGCGCTGGCCGGGGCGGTGATCTCCAGGCGCATGATCGGCTCGAGCACGATGGGGGTGGCCTTCTGCAGGGCATCGAGGAAGGCCTTGCGCCCGGCGGACACGAACGCCACTTCCTTGGAGTCGACCGCGTGGTGCTTGCCGTCATAGACGGTGACGCGCACGTCCTGGATGGGAAAGCCGGCCAGGGCGCCCTCGGTGAGCACCTGGCGCACGCCCTTCTCCACCGCCGGGATGTACTGCCCGGGAATCGCCCCGCCCACCACGTCGTCGACGAACTCGAAGCCCGCACCGCGCCCGAGCGCCTCGATGCGCAGGTACACCTCGCCGAACTGGCCGGCGCCGCCGGTCTGCTTCTTGTGGCGGCAGTGTCCTTCGGCCGGGCGCAGGATGGTCTCGCGGTACGGGATCCGCGGCGGCCGGGTCTTGACGTGCACGCCGTAGCGCTCGCCCATGCGCTCGAGCAGCACGCGCAGGTGGAACTCGCCCATGCCGTACAGCACGGTCTCATTCACCGCCGCGTGGTGCTCGATGCGCACGCACGGATCCTCGGCGGTCAGCTTGTGCAGGGTATCGGCGAGGCGCTGCTCGTCGCCGCGCCGCTCCGGCTCGATGGCGATGCCGAGCATCGGCGGCGGGAAGGCGACGGGCTTCAGGTGATACTGGTCCTCGTCGTGCGAATCGTGCAGCACCGCGTCGAGGTGCAGCTCGTCCACCTTCGGGATGGCGCAGATCTCCCCCGGCCCCGCCTCGGTAATCTCCTTGGTGTCCTTGCCCAGCAGGCGCAGCAGGTGCGCGATCTTGACGGGCTTGCGCGCATCGCCGACGAACAGCTGGCTGCCCTGGCGTACCGTGCCCTGGTGCACGCGCAGCACCCCGAGCTTGCCGACGTACGGGTCGATGCTCACCTTGAACACGTGGGCGATCACGTGCCGGGCCGGGTCGGGTGCCACGGCGACGCGCTCGGCGCCCTCGCCCTCGCCCTTGAGGAACGGCGGCGGGTTGCCCTCGGCGGGGTTGGGCATGAGGCGCTCGATCACCTGCAGCAGCTCCGGCACGCCGGCGCCGGTCTCGGCCGAGGCGAAGCACACCGGCACCAGGTGGCCCTCGCGCAGCGCCTGCTCGAACGGGTCGTGCAGCTGCTCGGGCGCGATCTCCTCGCCCTGCTCCAGGTACAGCGCCATGAGCTTGTCGTCGAGCTCGACCACCTGGTCGATGATCTGGGTGTGCGCGGCCTCGACCGAGGAGAAGTCGGTGGCGCGCCCGTGCGGCTGGAAGAAGCAGTCGACCACGCCATCACCGCCGCCGGCGGGGAGGTTGAGCGGCAGGCATTCGGTGCCGAAGCTCTCGCGCAGCTGCGCGAGCACGTCGGCGCAGTGCGCGTCCTTGGCATCGATCTTGTTGACGATGACCAGCCGGCACAGCTCGCGCTCACGTGCGAACTCCATGAGGCGCTGCGTCAGGCTGTCGACGCCGCTGGCGGCGCTCACCACCACCGCCACCGCCTCGACCGCCTCCAGCACCGACAGCGTCCTGCCGAGGAAGTCCGGGTACCCGGGCGTGTCGATGACGTTGACGTGCACGCCGTCGCAGTCGAAGGTGCAGAGGGCGGTGTCGAGGGAATGCTGCAGGCGCTTTTCCTGCGGGTCGAAGTCCGACACCGTGGTGCCGCGCGCCAGGCTGCCACGGGCGCGGATCGCGCCGGCCTGCAGCAGCAGCGTCTCCAGAAGCGAGGTCTTGCCCGCGCCGGCCGGTCCGACCAGCGCGATATTACGGATGCCCGAAGTCGCGTACCCCATAGCGGAATGCTCCCGGCAAGGTTGAACCGGCGCCGCACTGAGCATCCGGCAGGCAAAAGCCTACTCCGCATCGGGCGCCGGCGGCTACTCGCACACGTCCCGCCGCGGCGTACCATGTCAGCCATGGACGCAGGCATGACGCAAGGAGAACGGGGCATGAACGGACGCGACGCGGCACGCCGCCGCGACGAGGAGAAGGTCCAGCGCCAGCTGGATGAGGCGCTCGCGGCCAGTTTTCCGGCGAGCGACCCGGTATCGATCGTGACTTCGCACCACGAGGAAGACTGGGGCGCGGGCGCGGCGGCTCAGCCGGCGCCCGGCGACGCGGACTGAATATCAGGGCGCGGTGAGCTCGAGGGTCGAGCCGGCCTGGTTCACGGTAGTCAGGACGATCGGGCGGCGCCAGACGCGCTGAACGTAATCCAGTACCTTACGGCTACGCTCCAGGTCCAGCCCACGCCCGTCGACGGCGCTGTCGTGCGCCAGCTCGAGCGTGCCGTCATTGCGCACCTTCACGGCCGACACGATGGGCGCGCCGAAATTGTATTTGGGCGCCAGCACCGCCTCGTGCAGCGCATTCAGGTCCTGCTCGAGCACCTTGATCTGCCCGTCGCTGCGCGCGCTGTAGCGGAACATGCCGAGCTCCTCGGCCAGCTCGCGCGTCAGGTGATTGCGTACGAAAGCGAAGTCGTCGTCCTGCTCCATGATGGCGCGGGCGGCCGCGAGCCCGTCCTGCTCGACGATCTTCTCCCACATGACAAAGCCGAGGTGGTACGGGTTGATGCTGAGCGCCACCTGCTGCTCGGCGGCGATCGGACGCACCACGTCCGAGTGGCACTTGATCGCATCCACGTACGCCTGCTGCGGCACGAAGTCCGCCTCGCGCAGCAGCCGCGCGTGCCAGTACGAGGCCCAGCCCTCGTTCATGATCTGCGTGGCGAACACCGGGTAGAAATAGAACGACTCCTCGCGCACGGCGAGGAAGATGTCGCGCTCCCAGCTCTCCATGTCCGGTGAGTAGTGCGCCAGGAACCACAGCAGGTCCTTCTCCGAGTGCGGCGGAACCGGCGCCCGCCGGCGCGCCTCGGGGGCCGCGCTCGCCGCGGCCGGCTCGAGCGCGGCGAAGCGCTTGCGGAAGGTGTCGTCGACCAGCGCCTTCGGGTCCTCGGCGTACTCGGGGTAGCGCGGCCGGCGCAGCGGCACGTCGACGTCGATGTGCTGCTCGAGCGCGAGCGCGGCATCGAGCACCTGCTCGACGCGCTGCGCGCCGTGGGTCTCGATCGCCGCCGAGATCTGGCGCGCGTGATTGGCGGCGTGCTCGACGATGCGCTCGCTCACCTGCTCCTGGCAGCGCCTGAACAGCAGGTTGTTGCGCGAGAAATCGGCGTGACCGAGCACGTGCGCGGTCACCAGGATGTTCTCCGCCAGGCCATTGCTCTCGGCCAGGTAGGCGTGGCCGGGGTTGCCGGGGAACACCACCTCGAACAGGCGCGAGTGCCCCATGTGGCGCTGGATCAGCTGGTAGATGTAGCGCACGCCGAAGGACCAGTGCGGCATGCGTACCGGCAGCCCGTAGACGGCGATCTCCATCATGAAGCTGTCGGGCACCGCCTCGAAATCGACCGGGTGGAACTTGAGGCCCTGGGCGGCCGCCAGCTCCTCGATGCGCCGCGTGTAGTCCTGCCAGCTGCCGCTCACGGGCTGTCCTGCGGCGGCGGCGCGGCCGGGGCAGGCGCGGCGTCCGGCACCTGTGCCTCGGCGGTGAAGAAGTGGCGCACCGCGCCCCACACGTCGTCGAAGTCGTTGAGCGCGTAGGAGCCGGCGGCGCAGCCGGAGGACTGCAGCTCCGCGAACAGCTTGCCGGTCTCGGTGGCGAGCTGGCGCGACAGGCCGGAAGACACCTCGACGTAGCCGGTGAAGCAGGTGTCGGCGGCGATGCCGGCGAGTGCGCCACGCGCTTCGGCGGCATCGCTCACCGAGTTGTCGCCGTCGGAGGCGTAGAACAGGTAGATGTTGGCCCGCCCGGGGTTGTAGCGCGCGTCCATGATCTCGCGCACCTTGAGCAGCCCCGTGGAGGCGACCGTGCCGCCGGTGCCGGACACCTGGAAAAAGTCCGGCTCGCTGAACTCCCACGCCTCGGTGGTGTGCGCCACGAACACCGTCTCGAGCGAGCGGTACTCGCGCCGCAGGCCCTGCACCACCCAGAAGAAGAAAGTCTTGGCGAGCTTGCGGTCGCGGTCGGACATGCTGCCCGACACGTCCAGCATGAAGAACACCACCGCGTGCACCGCCGGCTGCTTGCGCCGCGCCAGCTGCCGGAAGCGCAGGTCCTCGTCGGTGAAGGTCGGGGTCGCGCCCGGCGCGCCGCGCCGCTTCACCAGCTCCTTGAAGGAGCGCCGCCGGTCGAGGCGCGAACGCGCGCCGCGCCGGTCCCAGCCCTCGCGGATCCAGTCGCTGTCGTCGGAAGGACCGGTGCGCGCCTTGAGATTGGGCAGCTGCATCTCCTCCCACAGCCAGTCGACGATGTCGTCGACCTTGAACTCGAGCAGCAGCTGCATCTCGCCCTCGTCACGGCCGCCGGCGCCCTTCTCGCCCGGTCCCTGGTCGCGCGACGGATCGGCGAGCACGTCGCCGGGCTTGGCCTTGCCCTGGCCCGCGCCCTGCTGCTCCTCGGGACGGCGCAGCCGGAAGTGATAGTGCTCGAGCATGCGCACCGGCACGCGCACGGTGCGGGCGCCGTCATTGATGACTTCGCCGCCGGCGATGATGTCGGGGAGATTGGCGCGCACCGCCTCGCGGATCTTCTCGTCGTGGCGCAGCCAGTCGCGCGCGCCGCGCGAGAACAGCTCGTACCATTTCGCGGCGCCGGGTTTTTCGCCGCGCTTGCCGCCCGCTTCGTCCATGCGCTACTCGTACTCCTTTTCGGAGCGCGGCGCTACTCCTGGGCCAGCAGTGTGGTGACGTAGCTCAAGGCTTCCTTGGCGCTGTGCTCGTCGTAGCCGTACTCGGTCACCAGGCGCTGCTGCACGACGGAGATCTTCTGGCGCGCGTCGTCGTCCGGGCGCGCCGTGGAAGTCACCAGGCGCAGCACGTCGCGGCGTTCCTCGAACAGATACTGCTCGATCGCTTCGCGCATGCGGGCGTGACTTCCCAGCTTGAACTTCTCGCCGGCCTTGAAGGCCACCATGGCCTTGCGCACCACCTCCTGGCGGAACGACTGCTTGCCGGAGTCGGACACCTTGATCTTTTCCTCGACCGAGCGCAGGAAGCGCTCGTCGGCGGGGCGGTTCTCGCCGGTGATCGGGTCGGTGACCTGGCGGTGATCGAGCGAGGCCTCGACCTCGTCCAGGTACTTCTCCAGCAGCTGCTGCGCCTCGGCCTCGAAGGAAGCGAACATGGCGCGGTGCACGTCCTCCTTGACCCAGCGGTTGTAGAATTCCTTGCGCGCCGTCACCAGGTGGTCGATCCAGGCTTTCTTCTGCTTGGCGTCCATGCGCGCATCGCTCTCGATCGAATCCTTGAGCGCCAGCAGCAGCTCCATGCTGGTGAGGCTGTGGGTGTTGCCGCGCGTGATGGCGTTGGAGATGGCATTGATGACGAAGCGCGGGCTGACCCCGTGCATGCCCTCGTCGGGCGCTTCGGCGTGCAGCCGCGTGCCCTCGGTCTCGGGCACGCCCTCGACCGCCTCGCCGGCGTAGACGCGCAGCTTCTTGGCCACGTCCAGCCCCTCGCGCTCGGGCTTCACCAGGCGCGTCAGGATGGCGAACACCGAGGCGAGGTTGAGCACGTGCGGATCCAGGTGCACGTTGCGGAACGCCGGGGCGCCGGATACCAGCTTCTGGTAGATGCGCGATTCGTCGCGGTAGGACAGCGCGTAGGGGATCTTGATGATCACCATGCGGTCCAGCAGCGCCTCGTTCTCCTTCTCCTGCAGGAACTTGTGGAACTCGGCGAGATTGGTGTGCGCCAGGATGGTCTCGTCGAGGTGGATCAGCGGGAAGCGCGACACCTTGACGTTCTTCTCCTGCGTCAGGGTCAGCAGCAGGTAGAGGAACTCGCGCTTGACCTTCAGGATCTCGATCATCTCCAGCACGCCGCGGCTGGCGGCGTACACCGCGCCCGACCACGACCAGGCACGCGGGTCGCCCTCGTCGCCGATCTGCGCGACCTTGGCCAGGTCCACCGAGCCGACCAGGTCGGCGATGTCGGCGGTGGTCGGGTCGTGCGGCGCGTAGGTGCCGATGCCGACGCGCGAGGCCTCGGCGAGGAACACGCGCTCCACCGGCACCCGCTGCAGGTCGCCCTCGAACTCGCGCTCGACGAAGTCGCGGGCCCACGGCGACAGCTCGCCCTGGATGTTGACGCCGTAGCGCTCGCGGAACTCGGGACGCAGGCTCATGGGGATGAGGTTGAGCGGGTTCTCGCGCAGCGGCGAGCCGCGGATGGCGTACAGCGCGCCTTCGTCGGTACGGCTGTATTCCTCGAGCCCGCGCTTGAGCAGGATGGCGAGCGTCGACTTGCCGCCCGAGGGCGGCCCGAGCAGCAGCAGCAGGCGCCGCCCGACGTCGGAACCTGCGGCGGCCGCCTTGAAATAATCGACCACGCGCGACAGCGGCTCGTCGATGCCGAACAGCTCGCGCTTGAACAGCTCGCGCGCGCGCATGCTCTCGGCGGCGTCGGTCTGGCCGGCGCGGCCGTGCCAGCGCAGCATGTCCCAGATGTATTCGTGACTCGAGCGCGCCAGAGCGGCGGGATTAGCGGGCAGGATGCTGGCGATGAAGTCACCGAAGGTGCCTTCCCAGCGCTGGGCGCGGTGCAGGCGGCTGAACGAGCTCAGCGTTTCGATGAAGTCGGCGGTGGTGCCGTGAGGAGTCTGGTCAACAGCGAGTCGCATCGTCCTTTCCTCCCGTTGAGCTCGAGGGTCTCGGGGCCAAGGCGCCGGGCGATGCCGGCGTTGCCAGCGTTATTAACTTAGTCCCAACGACCCGCATAAATGAGTGACGCCCTTCTGATCCTCAAGCACTCATTACGTTAAGACGGTCACAGGCGCAGATTGTTCACTCTCGGCGGCCCGCGCGCCACCGGCACCTGCGGCGCGCGCGCCAAGCGTGGGGCCGCGGCGACGGCGTCGGCGCTTAAGTATCTGATTTGCTGAGTGCCGCGTGCGGCGTGCCGGAATGCGGTGCGCGACCCCGATCCGGGAGCCGCCGCGTGCGCGTTCCACTCAGCGCGCGTTCAGCATCGGCGTGGGTGCGCCGCCGACGCGGCGGCGCGGGCGCGACTCGTGTCGCGGCGTGCCACGGTGCGCGCGCGGCGCTGCTGGTGCCCGCCGCCGCCAGGTGCGGCGCGCGGCGCGCGCCGCGTGAGACTTCGATCACTGTGCGTCGCGGCCCTACGACGCCGCCTGTCGTTATTGTGAACTGACTCACTGCGCTGCGGCAGAGGCGACATATCCTGCAACGGCGAGGTTCTCCGTGCGTCGCAGACGCTTGCGGCCGCGCGGACATGCCCAGGGACGGCGCTCGGCAAACGAACTAATTGACTGTGCTTGTGGAGACACGCGACGTGGCCAGTGCACCTTCTGCATCCCGCAGCCCGGCAGCTTCGGCCTCGGCAAGCGCAGCTCCAGTCGCCCAGCCGAGCGCGGACATCACCGCGATCACCACCCATGACGACTTCCTGCTCGAGCTCGGACAGACGCTCGGCGGCCAGGCGGGGGTGCGTCCGGTCGACTCGGTCGAAGCCGCGCTCGAGAGCCTGAAGCACGGCAAGCGCGGGCAGGTGCTGGTCATCGATGCGCGCGACGTGCGCGACGTGCGCGCCGCGGTCGACGCCACGCACGCGGCAGCCCCGCGCGCGGTGCTACTGGTATTCGCCGAGGGTGCCGCCGAGAAGCAGCTCGGCGCGGCACTCAAGGGCAGCAGGGTGTTCGCCGTGCTGCCGACCCCGATCGACGTTCGCAAGACCCAGGCGGTCCTCGAGGGCGCGATCGCCGAGGCCACGACTCACAAGGCGCCGGCACGCCCCGCCGCCCCGGCCGCCGACCTCACGATCGGCGCCTTCCGGCCGCAGACCTCCGCGGAGGCGGCCGCGGCCGCCGACAGCGGCGACGCCGACCGTCCCAGGCGCCTGCCGCTCGGGCTGATCGCCGCCGCCGCGGCGGCGGTGGCGCTGGCCGGTGGCGGCTACTGGTTCTTCACGCGCAGCAGCGCGGCGCCGGCCGCAGCGAGCGCCGCGCCCGCCACGCCGGCTGCCGGCACCGCTGCGCCCGCCGACAACGCGGCGCCCGCCGCACCGGTGGTCGAGACCTCGCTCGTCAAGGGCAAGGTCGACGAGCTGCTCGAGAAGGCGCGCCTGGCGATGCACGAGCGGCGCTTCACCGAACCCGCCGGCGACAATGCCCTGCTCTACTACCGCTCCGCGGCCGTCGCCGACGGCGCCAACGCCGAGGCCCACGACGGGCTGCAGCGCGTGGCGGGCGTCCTCGCCGGGCGCTTCGAGGAGGCCGTGAGCGGCGCCCGCTTCGACGAGGCGGCGCAGACGCTCGCCAATTTCAAGGCCGCCACGCCCGAGGATGCGCGCGGCGCCACCTTCGAACAGCGCCTGTACGCCGCTCAGGTGGCCAAGGCGTTCGCCGACGGCAACACCGACCGCGCCGCCGCGCTGGTGCGCCAGGCGCAGCAGTCCGGCAGCGTGCCGGCCGACCAGCTCGCCAAGTGGCGCGCCGACGTCACGCGTCACCAGGAGGAGGCCAAGCTGCAGCGTCTCGCCGGGCTGGTCGAGGACCGCATCCGCGACGGTCACCTGGTGGATGCCGACGACAGCGCCAAGAGCTACCTGCAGCAGCTGCAGGCGGCGGCAGCATCCAATCCCACGACCACGCGCGTTGCGCACGAGGTCGTGGAGGCCTACCTGCGCAAGGCGCGCGAGGCCGCGCTGGCCAAGAACAACGCCGACACCGACCGCTGGCTCAACGAGGCCCGCGCCGCCGGCATGAAGCAGTCCGAGGTCACCGCCTTCCAGCGCGACCTCAACAACGCGCGCCAGAAGGCTGCGCAGGTAGAGAACGAGCGCGTGCTGCAGCAGGCGCGCGCGGCGCTGCGCGACGGACGCCTCACCGACCCGGCGCAGGAAAATGCCGCCGCCTACCTGGCGGCGCTGCAGGCCAGCGACCCGAACAACGCCGGCCTCGCCGAGGCTGGCCGCGATCTGTCCGGCAAGCTCCTCGACCGGGCGCGCGGCGCGGTGCTGGCGGGCAAGAGCCCGGACGCCGACCTGGCGCTCGCCAAGCGCTGGGGCGCGGACCCCAGGGACATCACCGCCGTGCAGCAGCTGCAGAGCGCGCCGAAGGGCAAGAGCGCAGCGGTCGATCCGGCGACGCTCGCCGCCAGCCTCAAGCGCACGCGCGCTGTGCCGCCCGACTATCCGCCCAACGCCATGCAGCAGCACATCTCCGGCAGCGTGGTGGTGGAGTACACCGTCGACGCGCGCGGTGAGACACGCGACATTCACGTGGTCGAAGCCACCCCGCCGGGGGTATTCGACCAGGCCGCGATCAATGCCGTGCGGCACTGGCGCTACACGCCGGTGCTGGTCAACGGCAGCCCCGTCGAAGTGCCGACGCGCACGCGCGTGCGCTTCGAGCTGCCCAAGTAGAACAGGAGACTCTCCGCCATGACCTTCTCCGGGACAGAGCGTCGCCGCCAGCTGGTCACCGCCGGTATCGGCACGGCGCTGACGCTCGTCATGGGCGCGGTGCTGATCATGGGCTTCCGACTGGCGACGCACATGCGCGCCAGCATCAACGCGCTGCAGACCGCGAGCGCGCTGCAGGCCTATCCCGAGGAAATCTCGCGCCAGATCAATTCGCTGCGCGATCGCCTCGAGGTGCGTGCCTACTCCGGCCAGGCGCTCGCCGACCTGCAGGGCACGGTGACGCGCTTTGATCAGGACCTGAAGCAGCTATCGGCCTCGGGGGAGCGCTCGCCGCAGCTCGGGCGGGCGCTGCTGCTGTGGCACCAGTACGGTCCGGTGATCGAGCCGGTCGTGATTTTCAACGGCCAGCCGTATGTCGACTCGGACACCGCCGGCAGCTCGCTGTCGCGCGAGGGTCGCGAGCATTACGCCGCGGTCAAGCGTGCGCAGCTGTTCGCCAGCGACAACGCCAAGGCGCTGCAGGAGCAGCTGGCGGCGCTGGCCACGACCCTGCAGCGGAACTCCTCCGACGCCGCCGCGCACCTGCGCACCCTGCTGCTGGCCGGCGTGCTGGCGGCGCTGGTGCTGGCCGCCGCCGCCGCCTACTTCCAGCTGACCCGCTCGCGCCACGAGCGCGCCGCGCGCGACGCCCAGGAGCAGACCCGCGACATCCTCAAGACGGTGCGCGAGGGCTTCTTCCTGCTGGACGCCAACTACCGCATCGGCTCGGTGTGGTCGGAGGCGCTGACGCGCATGTTCAGCCGCGAGGACTTCGCAGGCCTCACCTTCGAGGAGCTGCTCAAGGACCTGGTGCCGTCGGCGACCCTCGCCACCGCCACCAAGTACATCAAGCTGCTGTGGGGCGAGCGCGCCCACGAGAACCTGATGAAGAGCATCAACCCGCTCGGGCAGCTCGAAGTCACGATGGACAACGGCCACGGCGGCAAGGAGACCCGCTACCTGCAGTTCGACTTCCACCGCGTGATGGGCACGGAGGGCATCAAGCACGTGCTGTGCGCGGTGGGCGACATCACCTCCAGCGTGCTGCTGGCGCGCGAGCTGCAGGAGTCGCAGGAGAACGCCAACGCGCAGCTCGACATGATGCTCGGCATGATGCACATCGATCCGCTGCAGCTGGTCTCGTTCCTCGACACGGCCGAGACCGGCCTGAAGCTGGTCAACACCATCCTCAAGGATCCGGCGCGTACCGACCAGGAATTCCGCAAGAAGCTCGCCGGCCTGTTCCGCGAGCTGCACTCCATCAAGGGCGAGGCCTCGGTGCTCAACCTGACGAGCATCGCCAGCCGCGTGCACGCGCTCGAGGACATGGTGGGCGAGTGCAAGAAGAAGAAGGAGCTCTCGGGTAACGACTTCCTGCCCATGGTGCTGAAGCTCGACGACCTGCTGGCGCACCTGCGCAGCGTGCGCGAGATGGCCGCGCGCCTCACGGCGCTCAAGGACACGATACCCGGTGCCGCCGCGGCCGCCGCGGCCGTCGAGCAGCGCTCCCACAAGTCCGCGCCGCCCGCCGGCGCCCCGGAGCGCCCGGCGGTGCGCCCGGTCGAGGATCTGTCGCCGGCGCTGCAGTCGATGGCGGCGCGCCTCGCCCAGGACCACGCCAAGTGCATCAAGCTGACGCTGTCCGGGCTCGGTGACGTGCCGGCGCCCTACGCCGCGACCATCAAGGACTGCCTGATCCAGATGCTGCGCAACGCCGCGGTGCACGGCATCGAGGCGCCGGAGGTACGCCGCGCCCAGTCCAAGGACGACACCGGCGTGGTGCAGGTCCTGTTCCACAAGGTGACCGACGGCTACGAGCTGGTATTCGAGGACGACGGCGCGGGCATGGCACCCGAGACGCTCAAGGCGGCCGCCATCAAGAAGCGCATCATCACGCCCGAGGAGGCGGCCGGCATGGACACCCGCGCGGCCATGGCGCTGATCTTCCGGCCCGGCTTCTCCACGCAGCAGGACGTGTCGATGGACGCCGGCCGCGGCGTCGGCATGGACGTGGTGGCGCGCTCGGTCTACGCCCTCGGCGGCAAGATCGGCGTCAGCACCCATCCGGGCAAGTTCACCCGCTTCAAGATCGTGCTGCCGTCGGCCGAGGCCGTCAGCACCGCGGTGGCCTGAGTCATGAGCAGCAGCGCCCGCGCCATGAACGGCAAGCGATCCTTCAAGCTCATGATCGTCGATGACTCGAACATCATGCGGCGACGCATCGAGCGCTCGCAGCAGTTCGAGGAGCTGGAGCTGGTGGGCAGCGCCGCCAACGGCGTCGACGCCCTCGAGCTGTTCAAGAAGACCGACCCGGACGTCGTCACCATGGACCTCACCATGCCGCGCATGGACGGCATCGAGTGCATCGGCCGGCTGGTGGCACTCAAGCCCGCGGTGCGCATCCTGGTGATCTCCGCGCTCGCCGACAAGGCGACCGCCGTCGAGGCAATGGAGAAAGGGGCCAACGGCTTCCTCAACAAGCCGTTCACCGACCGCCAGCTCAACGAGGCGATCGCCGAGTTGATGCGCTAGCAGGTAGCAGAACGATGCTGTACGAACAGGAGCTGAAGACTTTCGTCGAGGGGACGACGAACTTCTTCGAGGTGGCGGCGCAGCAGCCCGCCTCGATCGGCTCGCCGTACCTCATGGAAGGCTCGCCCGCGGTGCACGAGTACACCGGGGTCATCAACATCTCCGGCAAGCGCGAGGGGGTGGTGTACTTCACCGCACCCAAGGCCATGCTGACGGTGCTGCTGATGAAAATGCAGGAAAACGACTTCAGCCACGAGACCATGCGTGACCTGGTCGGCGAGGTCGCCAACACCATCTCCGGCAATGCACGCCGCGACTTCGGCCGCGACTTCGTGATCTCCGTGCCGAGCGTGCTCACGGGCGAGAAACCCGATATGCCGCACCGCCCCGGCGTGCGCTCGTTCATCATCCCCATCAACTGGCGCAGCCACTCCGCGAAGCTCGTGGTATCGCTCACCTGAGCGCGCGCGGCGCCGCCGCGCGCACCGGGTCGCTGCGCGCCCTTCAGCCCGCCGTGCCCGGCTCCTCATCGGTGCGCAGGCGGTAGCCGATCCCGGTCTCGGTGACCAGGTAGCGCGGCTGGCGCGGATCCGGCTCGAGCTTGGCACGCAGGTTGCGGATGCAGACCCTGAGACTGCGTGAGTCGTCCTCCCGCTCCGGCCCCCACACCTCCCGTATCAGCTGCTGTTGCCGCACGATCGAGCCGAGCTGGCGCGCCAGGCACTCCAGCACCCGGTATTCGAGCGGCGTCAGGTGCAGCTCGCCGTCCGGCCCGCGGCTCTCGCGCCGCGCCAGGTCGACGCGGCGCCCTCCGAACTGCAGTAGCCCTTGCGGGCTCGTGCCGCGCACCTGGCGGCGCAGCGCGGCGCGCAGCCGCGCCAGCAGCTCCGGCGCGCTGAAGGGCTTGGCGACGTAGTCGTCGGCGCCGGCATCGAGCGCCGCCACCTTCTGCTGCTCGAGCGTGCGCGCCGACAGCACCACGATCGGCACCGGCGACCAGGCGCGCACGCGGCGGATCACCTCAAGTCCGTCGCCGTCCGGGAGCCCCAGGTCAACCAGCAGCAGGTCGGGCTTGTGGCTGCGTGCCTCAATCTCGGCCCGCTGTGCCGTCGCCGCCTCGATGCAGCGATAGCCCTGCGCCTCGAGCAGCACGCGCAGCACGCCGCGGATCGCGGGCTCGTCCTCGATCACCAGCACCTGGTGCATCGCCTGGGTCACGGCGCCCGCTCCGCCGTGGGCAGCGTGAACATGAAGCGTGCGCCGCCCTGCTCGCGGCGCTGCGCCTCGATCTCGCCCCCGTGGGCGTGCACGATGGCCTGGCAGATGGCAAGTCCCAGGCCCACGCCCATGACGCTGCCCTCGCCGCTGCCGCGCTGGAACTTGTCGAACAGCCGCGCCGGATCGCCGGGCGGCAGGCCCGGCCCGTCGTCGTCCACGGTGAGGCGCACGAACGCGCGGTCGGCGTCGACCGCGGCCGTCACGGTGGTGCGCGTGCCCGGCGGGGTGTACTTGGCGATGTTGTCGAACAGATTGGCGAACACCTGCACGATCAGGGTCGCGTCCACCCACACGGGCGGCAGGTCGGGCGGCAGGCGCAGCTCCACGGGGTGCGCGGCGAGCCGCGTGGCGTAGGCGGCGAGCGCGCTGCCCGCGAGGTCATCGAGCGTCTGCCAGTCGCGCCGCAGTGCCGCCTGGCCGGACTCGAAGCGCACCAGGTCGAGCACGTTGGACACGAGCTCGGACATCTCGCGCGCCGTCGTCTCCACCTGGCGTGCCAGCCGCACGCGCGTCGCTTCGTCCAGCCCCATGCCGTGCTCGGCGAGCGTGCTGCCGGCGCCGGCCATCACCGCCAGCGGCGTGCGCAGATCGTGCGAGATGGATGCCAGCAGCGTGTTGCGCAGCGTCTCACGCTCGGCGGCGAGGCTCGACTGCTCGGCGAGCTCGGCAAGCCGCGCGCGCTCCAGGGCCAGGGCGATCTGCCCGGCAAAGGTCGACAGCAGGTGGCTCTGCTCCGGCAGCAGCACCCGCCGCGCCTGTTCCGGCAGCACCGCCAGCACCCCCACCGCGCGCCCCTCCTCGCCGAGCGGCACGTACAGGCCGCGCGCCGCCGGCAGGGTGTCCGCGCCCAGGCCAGCGCGCCGGCTGTGATCGGCCACCCACTGCGCCACCGCGAGATCCGCGCCGCGGAACGAGCTGTCGAGCGCCGCCTCGGCCGGGTAGCGCAGCTTGCCGTCCGCGTCCGGCAGCAGCACCACCGCCTGACACTGGAACACTTCGGCGACGTGGCGCACCGCCACGCGCGCCATGGGCGAGGTGCCACGCGTGGCGGCGAGCTCGCGGCTCATGGCGTACAGCAGCGCCGTGCGCCGCTCGCGCGCGCCCGCCACGCGTGTCTGCTGGCGCACGCTGGCGGTGAGCGTGGCGATCACCAGCGCGATGGTCACCATGGTGCCGAAGGTCACCAGGTACTGCACATCGGAGACCGCGAACGAGTAGCGCGGCGGCACGAAGAAGAAATCGAACGCGGCGACGTTCAGCACCGCGGTCAGCGCCGAGGGCCCGCGTCCGAGACGCAGGCCCGCCACGGTCACGCCGAGCAGGTAGATCATCACGAGGTTGGACAGCTCGAAGTGCCGGTACATGGCGAACGCCAGCAGCGTGCACAGCAGCGTGGTGAGCCCGGCCCAGGCGTAGCGGTCCCAGCGCAGCGCGCCCGCCGGCAGCGCGCTCGGGCGCGACCGCGGCGCGGTACCGGCGCTGGCTGCGATCAGCAGCACGTCGAAGCCTTGCGCGCGCCGCACCAGCTCGGTCGCGGTCGAGGGCCGCAGCCAGGCGCGCCAGCCGCGCCGCTTGGGCTCGCCGACGATGACGCGCGTGGCGTGACGCACGCGTGCGTACTCGACCAGGGTGGCCGCGGCCGAGGGGCCGTCGAGGGTCACGCTCTCACCGCCGAGAGACTCGGCGAGCCGCAGCACCTCGATGCGCCGGTCGCGGTCGCGCTCGGCCATGCGCATCAGGCGCGGGGTCTCCACGTACACCACGATCCACTCGGCATCGAGCGCGTCCGCGAGGCGCCGGCCGGCGCGCACCAGCTGCTCGGCCTGCGCATCCGGACCCACCGCCACCAGCACGCGCTCACCCGCCAGGCGCGCCGGCACCGGGCCGGCCGGCAGCGCCCGCGCCGCGGCCTCGACGCGGTCGGCGACGCGGCGCAGCGCAATCTCGCGCAGCGCCATCAGGTTCTGTTTGCGGAAGAAGCGCTCGGTGGCGGCAGTGGCCTGATCGGCCACGTACACCTTGCCGGCGCGCAGCCGTGCGATCAGGTCATCCGGCGGCAGGTCGATCAGCTCGATGTCGTCGGCTTCGTCGAAGACGTGATCCGGCAGCGTCTCGCGCTGGCGGATCCCGGTGGTCTGGAACACCAGATCGTTGAGGCTCTCCAGGTGCTGCACGTTGACCGTGGTCCAGACGCTGATACCCGCGTCCAGCAGCTCGGCGACGTCCTGCCAGCGCTTGGGATGGCGCGGCACCGGCACGCCGCCGGTGATGTTGGAGTGCGCCAGCTCATCCACCAGCAGGATCTCGGGGCGGCGCGCCAGCGCCGCATCCAGGTCGAACTCCAGGCGCACGATGCCGCGGTAGGCGACCGGCAGCGGCGGCAGCCGGGTCAGCCCCTCGAGCAGCCGCTCGGTCTCGACGCGTCCGTGCGGTTCGACATAGCCGACCAGCACCTCGGTGCCGCTTGCCAGCGCGCTGTGCGCCGCCTCGAGCATGGCGTAGGTCTTGCCGACTCCCGCCGATGCGCCGAAGAAAATGCGCAGCCGCCCGCGGCGCTGGCGCGCCTCCTCGGCTTTGACTTGCTCGAGCAGTCGGTCGGGGTCAGGCCGGGCTTCGGCCATTGAGGTCACTTCAGCGCATCGAGCGCCAGGTTCAGCTGCAGGACATTGACGCGCGGCTCTCCGAGAACTCCGGCCAACCTACCCTCGGTGTGCGCGGCAATCAATGCCCGCACCCGCGCAAGGCCGAGACCACGCACGCGGGCGACGCGCGCCGCCTGGTAGTCGGCGGCGGCGACGCTGATGTGTGGATCGAGTCCGCTGGCGGAAGCGGTGACCAGGTCGACGGGCACGGGCGCTGAGTTGCCGGGGTCGGCGCCCCGCAGCGCCGCGACCCGCGCCTTGACGGCGTCGGTGAGCGCGGGGTTCAGGGGGCCGAGATTGGAGCCGCTGGAGGCAGTGCCGTTATAGGGCTGCGGCGCGGTCGCCGAGGGACGGCTCCAGAAGTGCCCGGGATCGCTGAAGGCCTGGCCGATGAGCGCCGAGCCGACCGCGTGGCCGTCGCGCAGCACGAGGCTGCCGCCAGCCTGGCGCGGAAACAGCGCCTGCGCCAGGGCGGTGACCAGCAGCGGATAGACGAGGCCGGTGAGCACGCTGAGCAGCAGGAACAGCACCAGCGCGGGGCGCAGCAGAGCCGCAAGGGCGGCAGGGGGTCGGGTCGAGTTCATGGGATGAGGCCCCGGTTACACCAGATGTGTCATGGTGAGCGCCAGGTCCACCAGCTTGATGCCGATGAACGGCACGATGACGCCGCCGAGCCCGTACACGAGCAAATTGCGCCGCAGCAGCGTGGCCGCGCCCAGCGGCCGGTAGCGCACCCCTTTCAGCGCGAGCGGGATGAGCACCATGATGATGAGCGCGTTGAAAATGACCGCCGACAGGATCGCGGAGAACGGGCTCGCCAGGTGCATGACGTTCAGCGCGTTCAGCTGCGGATAGGTGGTGACGAACGCCGCCGGAATGATCGCGAAGTACTTGGCAACGTCGTTGGCGATCGAGAACGTCGTGAGCGCGCCCCGCGTCATGAGCATCTGCTTGCCGGTCTCGACCACCTCGATGAGCTTGGTGGGGTTGGAGTCCAGGTCCACCATGTTGCCGGCCTCCTTGGCCGCCTGCGTGCCGGTATTCATGGCCACCGCGACGTCCGCCTGCGCGAGCGCCGGGGCGTCGTTGGTGCCGTCGCCGGTCATCGCCACCAGCCGTCCCTGCGCCTGGTGCTCGCGGATCAGCTGCAGTTTTGCCTCCGGGGTGGCCTCGGCCAGGAAGCCGTCGACGCCCGCTTCGGCGGCGATGGCCGCGGCGGTGAGCGGGTTGTCGCCGGTGATCATGACCGTCTTGATGCCCATGCGGCGCAGCTCGCCGAACCGCTCGGCTATGCCACCCTTGACGATGTCCTTCAGCTCGATGATGCCGAGCACCCGCCCCCCGTCGCTCACCACCAGCGGCGTGCTGCCACGGCGCGCGACGTCCTGCACGCTCGCCAGCACCGCCCTGGGAAAGCTGTGGCCTAGCCCCTCCACCTGCCTGCGGATGGCGTCCGCGGCGCCCTTGCGGACCTGGCGCTCGCCGAGATTGACCCCGCTCATGCGCGTGTGCGCCGAGAAATGCACGAACGAGGCTTTGAGCTGCGCGAGGTCACGTTCGCGCAGACTGAAACGCTGCTTGGCGAGCACCACGATGCTGCGTCCCTCGGGCGTCTCGTCGGCGAGCGAGGCGAGCTGCGCGGCATCCGCCAGCTCCTCCTCGCTGATGCCGGCCGCGGGGAGGAA